>JGI24698J34947_10000821_pt1 | contig 15504 bp, 13 predicted proteins | sample TergutMp193P3_FD_34947 | JGI IMG/M metagenome (IMG submission 34947) | reverse complement strand
GCCGCCGCTTTGGCGGACGCTCTGGGGCGGGACGGCCCGCCTGTTTTGGCTTATGTTTCCTGCGACGCGGCGGCGCTGGCGCGGGATTCGGCTGTACTGACAAAAGGCGGCTATAAACTGAAAAGCCTCGCCCTGTTCGATTTCTATCCCCAAACCGCGCACATCGAAACTCTGGCGGTGTTTATGAAATGATGAATTCGAGATTAAAACCATTGTTTATAGTATAATTAAATTAATGCGTTCTTTTTTTGCAAACTGCGTCTTTTTGCTTTTTGCGGCGGCTTCTGTTTTTTCTCAAAGCGGCCCGGCTGATCGCGAACAGGGATTTGTAACAAGCGAACCATTCTGGCGGCAGGCTTTGGGAGGTACGGCGTTGTCCCTGCCCCATGTGCAGGCGCAGTCCGCAGTTGTCGCCCTGGACGGAGGGAACATCAGGGCGTACTCTACGGCCGGGACTCTACTGTGGAACTATTCGGCAAGGGGCAGAATAAGCCCTTTTGTTACGCGTTCACGGGAAGGCACGTCGTACATTTCCAGAACAAGCGGCATATTAATAGCGGTCAACCGCGCCGGAAGGGAACTGTGGCGGCGCAACATCGGCGGCCCCTTGAGCGCAAGCGTAGTCGCCGGATGGGACGGCAGGCTGTTTGTACCCGCAGACAAAAAAATCATCTGTTACACGGCTTCCGGTAATCTGTTGTGGTCAAGAACATTTGAACTGCCGTTTTCCATCGCGCCTAAACTGGATCGCGGCGGCGGAATAATATTTGCGCTGGAAAATAACGAGGTTTACCGCATAGACGCGTTTGGAAACGCCCATATGTGGGTTCTTTCAAACGCGCCCGTTTTATTGCTTTCTGTTGAACAGCAGCGGATCATCGCGCTGTACGCGGACGGAACAATGGAATCGCTTGGGTCTCCCGAAGACTGGTATATTTCAGTTCAAGGCGAAGTCCATTCTTCACCTTTGCCGAGGCTTCCTGCGGAACCGCTGGCGGCGGCAGGCAGAGGGAACAACGCCGCAATTCTCCTGAACGACGGCAGGATAACGTTTGTATCAATGGAAGAAAGAAGCATACTTTGGACAGGCGACAGCCACATCAGGGTAATTATGAATAACGGAGGCAGAGCCGAAACGGAAGCGGAGATGGTTTTTGATGAAAGGGGAATATATGTCCTGGACAGAAGCGGAGCGACATGTTTTTCCCACGAAGGCGGAAGGCTCTGGTTTACATTCCTGCAAAACGCAGCCGCGATACCCGCGTTCGGAGACGACGGCGTTCTTTATTCGGGCGGAAGGGACTGGATACTCTACGCCTATAAAATAGAAGACCGCATTCTGCCGGAAAGAAACAATCTTTACGGACCTGCTCCAGAGGGTTCTTACGGAATAGGCCGCCCTCAATCAATTTATATGGGTGATTTTCCTATTAATGAACTTGAAAAGAGAAACAAACTTGAACAAATCGGCGCGGCAATAAACTCAGGCACAATTGGAGCAAATGAACCTGCATGGACAACATTTTTACTTACGGTTTCCGCCGGGCAGGATCATATTTTACTTAGAATCGGCGCGTTGAATCTTCTGGGAAAAATCGGCTCTCAGGAAACAATTCCCTGGCTGGTAAATATTTTCCGCAGGGAGAACGAACCGTCTGTAAGAGCGGCGGCTGTAACCGCTATCGGAGACATCGGCGTTGACCCGCATGGAGCCGCGATACAGACATTTCTCTATTTGCTAATCCAGGGCGGAGGCATAAAGGACGAACAGGTATTGATCGCGATAGCCGCCGCCACCGGTGCTCTATGCCGCTTTTCAGGCCCGCCTTTAAGCGAAACCGGCGTAAGAATACTCAATCTGCTTTCCGCAGGCAGCCAGCCGCCAATTGTAAGAAGGCAGGCCGGCAGGGAACTCGCCTCACTGCGGTAAATTATTGGACTTGTGAAGAACGGTTGTTTTAGAATAACTCTATTCTTTATGAAGATGCTTCTTTATAAATATTGCTTATCATCTCTTTGCCGGGGAGTCTGTAAATATCGAAGTCTTTGTCCAAGCTGATTATTTGGCGGATGCCGGTTTTTTCTGCGGTAATGATCAGGCTGGCATCCGCGAAATCCATTGGAACATCAGCGTACTTTTCGGTCAATTCTACAAGACGGAGCATATCATTCTGATTGATGTCGCCGATAAATACTCCCTTGCGCATTACCCATTCGTAAAAATCACGCTGGGCGGCGGCGCTGAAATCCAGCATATGGGAGACCTCGGTAAAAACGGCAATTGTGCTGACATACCTGAAAGGATGTTCCTTTAGAAAAGAGCGTATCCCGCTATGGTATTTATCGCTTGAGTCGAAAAGGGCAATTAAAGGCCCCGCGTCAATCAGAATCGAATCTAACAAGCGCCCATCCTGTCCGAAAGTTTCTTTTTGATCCGCTGTTTGTAGGCGGTAGAACGGTCGCCGTCGCCGGAACCGTATTTGCCGAAAACTCTTTCTCCCAGGGTAAAAGAATCAATCTCACATTCTTCCCTGCTGTAGTACATTTCCAGCGATTCTATGATAATCTCGGATTTTGTCTTGTTTTTAAGCGCGGCAAGGGCGAGAAGCTTATTTCTCGTACTTATGGGAAGCCTCGCGGTAGTTATTATTTCGCCATTAAGATAATTCGCATTCATATTACAAATTGTAATATGAACAGAGAAAACTGTCAAGGGTTTTTTTAAAATTGAGAAAAATACTTCATTCGTTTCTCTGTACCTTTCGCGTTAAATGTACTATAATTTAGTATCAGGAGCTTTGCCATGAAAATGTCAGTACACGCTTTCAGGAAATGCAGGAACTTCCGCACAGCCGGATTCCGGGCAATATTAACAATAGCCATTTTAGCGGGAATTGCAGCCGCGGGTTACGCTCAGGTCGACCGTGATGAATTGCGGGACCTTCCGCCGGTTACGTTCATTAACTATGAAGGGCCGCACGCCCGTCTGGATACGAGAGAAGAAATCCGTCAGATCGGCGTGGTTTTGGGACGTCAAATATCCGAGAGTGAAAAAGGAATTGCGCCCACTCTGGACGGAATGACCATTGAAGAAAAAAGGCAGTATTCATACAAATTTGAAACCGGAGCCTTAAACAGGTATTTTGTCATTCATTGTGTTTCCGGTCCCGAGGATGGAAAGATCGATGCCGATATCCTGGGCCTCGGCGTAGACACAGGCGTAGATCATATCAGGAACCTGCGCGTAATTATTCAGGGTTATTTGCAGACCGCGTATGATTACAATGACAGGGACGCCCTTCTTTTAGCTGAATATATAACCGTCTACAACGCCGTTTACCGCGGCAATTGGGACTATTTTACAAGCCGTTACAAAAATCAGGTTATCGACAACCTCACCAAAGAAAAAGCCGGTCTTTCCATCCGTTACGACGAATGGCCCGGAAGAACCTTGATAGTTATTCCTCTCGGTCACGGCGGTTTAAGTTCTATTGATACTACCACCATTTCCGACAGAAGAGTTATTGAGGAAATGAGAAGGGAAGACGATCAGGGCGTACCGCAGAGGCAGGAACTGGTTAACCTGCTTGAACGTGAATCCGAACAAGCGGAACGGCAGGCTCAGGCTGAACGCGACGCGGTAAGGCAGGAAGAAAACCGGATAGCCGAAGAAAGGAATCAAAACGCGCAGGAAAGAGATCAAATCGCCCAGGAAAGGCAGAATACGCAGGATGATCAACAGGCGGGAAGAATAACGCAGGATGAAGCCAATCAAAGGCAGGATGAACTTAATAGAAGAGACGAAGCCGCGCAGCAGAGAGATCAGGACCTTGACAGGCAGAATGAAAACCTTGAACAGCGCCGTGCGGAAGCTCAGAGGCTTGACGAATTCTCTGAACAGAAAGCGGATGAAGCCCAGCAGCAGCGGCAGGATATCGCAAGGGATCAACAGGCAGCCATTGCTAACGATTCAAGCGGGATTTTTGGAGTAGCGATTGAAAAACCAAACCTGCCGATGGGGCGTCTTGTAAGGCTCAATCCAACGACAGGAGTAGAGCTGAGGCGTTCCCCGCTGAACACGGTTCATGTGCGGACAGTTACTTTTACGGGCGGAAGAATCCTTGCCATTGCAGGTGAAAATGTAGGCTCAGGCGCGGTGCGTCTTGTCGAGATAAACCAAAGCAGTCTTGAAATGGCAAGGCAGGGCGACGACGATATAAAAACAGGAAGCCTGCTGTGGGTAAACGGCGGTGATCTTTACGCGATAACCGTCGATCTTCGCAGTAATAACAGTTGTTATCTTGGCCGTTTTAACACGGGCCTCGTCTTGCAGGCAAAATCGGCTGTCAAGGTGCATCCCGAAGCGTCCGTAACAATTCAGCAGGGACGGCTTCTCACCCAGCGCGAAGACGGTTCCCCGCTGCTTCTTAATCCGGCGGACTTGACGGAAGCCAGATAATTATCCTTAATATCTTTTTTTATTTTTCGTAAATATGTACAAGGCCGTGGAGCAGTTCTACGGCTTTTTCTTTACAGCTTCCGCAGACCGTGCCGATTTTGGTCGCCTGTTGGAGCTGTTCCCAGTTACGCGCTCCGTTGTGAAAGGCGTTCTCAATGTCCTTGTCGGTAACGCCGAGGCAATGGCAAACAACGATAGATTCCTCCACCAAAAGGCCTGACCTGCCTGTTTTTGAAAGGTAGTCGTCAATAGCGGCGCGAAGGGCTTTGTCGCCCAGAACGGAACAGTGTATTTTAAAGCTGGGAAGCCCTCCCAGCTTTTCGACAAGGTCTTCAGGACGGATTTTATACGCATCCTCTATTTTCATTCCCTTAATGGTTTCAGATAACATACTGGTGGAGGCGATTGCGCTCGCGCAGCCGTATGTTTTCCAGCGTACGTCCGTAATCACATCGTCTTTTATTTTCAAAAGCATGAGCATCTGATCGCCGCATTTGATGTTCCCCGTCTGCCCTCTTGAGTCCGGCGCAAAAGCCGCCTCGTCTTCCAAAAGCACATTCCGAGGATTTGTAAAATGCTCTTTAACCGTATCTGAATAAAGCCAGTCTGACATAAAACCCCAATTTAAGCCGCGAAAGCGGCGATGTTTATCGAAATTACCGCACTGCGGTAATAAAACCTCCATAATATCAGGACAATGTTGACATTGCCCTCAACCGCGCGATAATCGGCGGAAGCGTTTCAATTATATAATCAATATCATCTTCTGTAATCCCCCACCCCAGACTGAAACGGATAGAGCCGTGCGCCAGTTCGGGTCCAAGTCCTGTCGCCAAAAGCACGTGCGAAGGCTCAAGGCTTCCAGACGCGCAGGCGGAGCCGGTGGAAGCTTCAATTCCCTGCATATCCATGGAAAGGAGAATCGACTCGCCCTCAGCGCCGGGGAATGAAACATTCAGCGTATTTGGCAGCACATCCTGCGGATGACCGTTTATCTTTATGTTTGGAATTTTTTCCACAAGCCCCCGGCGCAGTCTGTCGCGCAGGGCGGAAATCCCGCCGCCGTATTTTTCTATTTCGGAAGCGGCAAGGACGGCGGCTTTCCCAAAACCAAGAATCGCCGCGTTATTATAGGTTCCCGCCCTGTAACCGTTCTCCTGATGGCCGCCGTGTATCAACGGAAACAAAGGAGAGCCGTTTTTTACATATAACGCGCCGACTCCCTTTGGGCCGTAGATTTTGTGCGCGGATACGGTGAGATAATCAACCCCAAGTTCGTCCGCGTTAAGCGGTATTTTTCCGGCGGCCTGCACCGCGTCGATGTGCATAAAAGCGCCGGATTTTTTTACCATTGCGGTTATTTCTTTTATATCCTGCACAGTGCCGATTTCGTTGTTAGCCGCCATTACCGACACAAAAAGCGTTTTATCACATAACGCCTTTTCAAGTTCGTCAATTTTAAGCTTTCCGTATTCGTCAACAGGCAGCACATTTACTTTAAAGCCGAGGCTTTTAAGAAAAACGGCGGAATTCAACACGCAGGGGTGTTCGATAGCGGTCGTAAGAATTTCGGCGCGGCCTGCGGGGTTTTCCTCGGCAAGACGGCGCATGGTTTGAAAAACGGTATTGTTCGCTTCAGAGCCGCCGGATGTAAAAACAATTGTCCCATTCTTAGACCCTACGAGACTGCCGACGGCTATTCGCGCCTGCTCTATCCTTGCCCGCGCCAGCCTTCCAGACGCATGCATACTGGACGCGTTTCCGAAAATTTCCAAATCTTCTATCAACGCCTCTTTTACTTCCGGCCTTAGAGGAGTTGTGGCGTTATAATCTATGTAAACCTTTCTTTTAGTTTCGCTCATTTGCAAAATCTCTTTGTTCCTGCTACCTGTTATAATAATAGAAATAATCAAGAATGACAATGTTACTTTTTCCGCATCAATTCCCGTTTTACTTCTTCCAGCCGTTTATTAAGAGTTTCAATGGTACGTTCAAGGCGCGCCTTTTCTTTTTCCAGAATCGCGACGGGGTCTTCTTCCCTGTCCTTATTGCGTACCTGAATCTTTACAGTATCGGGGCTTTTGCCCTTGATTAGGGCGGTCTCGGCGGCTTTGCGCTGATCTCCGTCGCGAATACCGGCAAGAAAGCGCATATTGTCGGCTCCGACTTCGGGAGCTATGTCGTACTCAAACATCCTCATTGCCATATTCGCGGCGGTCCGTGGAATGCGAAGCATTCTGTCAACATAATCCTCAAAACGCACGCCTATTCCGGTGCAAAGATCATGGGCCTTCAATAAATGTTTACCCATCTCCTTTACAAGCTCGCCGTTGTTTTTCAGATATTTGCTGCGGATAACTTCCGTCAGTTCTAAAAGTTCAGGCGAAACTGAAAACACATCGTTGTAGATTTTTTTTGCTTCGGCTTTTTCAAGCAGCGCGTGGAAGATCGCCCAAAACTCGCTGTTGTGCGCCCGGGGCGAAAGAGTCCCTCCTCGGGAGCAGGCGTGAAGATGATGCGCGTATTCATGAATTGCTGTATAGAGCAGCAGATTTTGCCCCGTTTCATCGCTCTTGAAATTCCGGTTGTGAAGAATTATCTCCCTTGACTGCGGCTTATAAAGCCCGTTCACTTTGGAACTTTTTTTCCCGGAAAATACAAGCGAAAACTCAAGCGGCGCGTCTTCTATCGCAAGCAGTTTTTCTTTTACCGCGTCCTGATTCATAAACCGCCTTCCCCAGCTTTTTCCATTGCGAGCGCCGCAGCCGCAACGCACGCGGTTTCGGTGCGCAGAGCTCGCTCTCCCATAGACAGCCGCAAAAAACCCGCCTTTTCAAACAAGTCCCGCTCCCTGTCCGACCAGCCCCTTTCCGGGCCGACTGCAAGCACAGCGGGGCGGCTTGTTACGGAAAGGTGAAAAAAAGAACCTTCAGGCCGCACATTGTCCATCGCAAGGAGGAGCGGGATTCTCCTGCTGTCTGTTTTTTCCCACGGTCTCTCCTCCAGCCATTTTTCCAGATTTTCATAAACTGTAAGAATCGGTATTTGAGTGTCCCGCGCCTGAACAGCGCCTTCAATAAGCGCCGCGTGAGCGCCGCCGTCTGTTAACAGTTTTGTGTCGCGGTAACTTTTTTCCCCAAGATCGGTTCCTAAAACATCTATGGCGGATATCCCCATATTGGAAAGGTCCCTGAATATACGGCGCATCTGTATCGGGCGGACAAAGGCGGCGGCCACCCTCAAACGCAGACGCGGCGGAGGCGACTCAGAGGCAAAGACAGTAACAAAAATCGAGCCGTCAAGATTGATCTTTTCAATCCTGCCCGTACCGCGTTTTCCGCCGAGAATGCCGGCCTCAAAAGCGTCGCCCGGTTTTTTATGCAAAACTTTTAAAAGATGAATTGTCCGCTCATCCCGCCTTGAAAGGCTGCGCCCCAACTCATGCTCTTCCAATAAAATAATATTCACTTTTACAGTATATCAAACAATCAACGCCTTGACAAAACAATAAGAAACGATAGAAAATTACACATTCTTATGACGGCAAAAAAAAACTCCATATTCAAAACCTTTTTATCCTTGAAAATCTCATTAATGGCGTTTATGGCGTTATCATGCGCGACCAGTATAGGCGCTTACAAGGAAATTGACGCCGCTGTCGGACAGGCCAATTATCCTGGCGCGGTCGAGGCGATAGAAAGGAATCAGAGGGGGAGAGGGAGAAACAGGGCCGTTTATTCGGAGAAAAACGCCATTCTGTTTTTTCTGGACAAGGGCCTTCTTGAGCATTACGCGGGAAATTACGCGGCATCCTCCGTTGACTTGCAGCGCGCGGAACAGTTGATCGAGGAAGCCTATACCAAAAGCATTTCAGAAAATTTCCTTTCGTACATTATAAATGACAACACAAAGGAATATCCTGGCGAGGATTTTGAGGATATTTATTTGAATGTTTTTAACGCGCTTAACTATTATAACAGCGGCAATACAGAAGGCGCGTTAGTTGAAATAAGAAAGCTGAGTATGTCCAGCGGAAAACTGGATATTCTTGCCAGAAAATATGAATACACAGACCCAAATACCGGAGCAAGCCTGAATGATATGACGCAGATAGAAACAGGCGTAAGCCGGCTACCTGAAACAAGAACTGTCAATTTTTCAAATTCTGCCCTTGCCCGTTACTTGGGCGCTTTGTTTTATCTGGGCGAAGGGGATACTGACGCGGCCCGCATCGAATTTGATCAGCTTCAAAGGGCTTTTTCCACAAACAGAAACATTTACCGCAACCCGATTCCCGAAGCTGTTGAGGAAGCGCGCAATGTTCCCGGCGGGCTTGCAAGGCTTAACATCATAAGTTTTACCGGGCTGTCTCCGGTAAAAGAAGAAGAACGCGTTACTTATTTTATGCCGTTTCAACATCCCATTCTGCAAGCCGCCGTTTTCAAACTTCCGGCATTGGTCAGAAGGCCCAGCATGATAACAAGGATAGAGGTTGTGGTTGAAGGCAAAGACAGCTTTGATCTTGAACTGCTTGAAGACATGGGAGCGGTCATTGAGGAGACATTCAAAGCCCGTTATTCAAATATTTTGATAAAAACGTATATCCGTACGCTCATTAAATACGCCATTGCCGATATTGCGGCTGTGGAAACCTCAAGGCAGCAGGATGATTTATCGGGATTAGCGGGGTGGATGGTCGCAATTGCCGCAAGAATAGCAATGGATATTTCAGAAAGCGCCGATATAAGGATGACGCGCTGCCTGCCAAGTAAGGCATATATCGGCGGCATTAATCTTGACCCGGGAACTTATTCGGTTATAATTAATTATTATCACGGCAATAATGTTATAGCCAGTGATGAATATACAGACGTTACTGTAAATTCCGGCGGACTTAATCTTTTGGAGTCCGTTAAATTAAGATAGGAGAATTCGATATGAAAAATTTATTTGCCATAATGTGTACCGTCTTTATTTTGCTGTCTGCGTGTACGACGATTGTTGACAGGGTGGAATCCGGCGCTCAGGCGGATTTAAGCGGCTACTGGAATGCCATTGACGTTAAAATTGTCTGCGAATCTCTTATCAATGACTGCCTTTCAAGTCAGCTTGTTGATCGGGAAATAAGATCAAGGAACAGAAAGCCGGTGGTAATAGTGGGCAGATTCAGAAATGAAAGCGACGAACAGATCAACACCGCGATTATTTCATCCACAATGGAAACGGTAATTTTTAACAGCGGGAAAATGGATTTTGCCGCAGGCGGCGGCACCAGGGACGATGTCCGCGCGGAAAGGCAGGATCAGCAGAGCAACTCAAGCGAACAGACCGCCGCGGCGCTTGGCAGGGAAATAGGAGCCGATTTTATGCTTACAGGATCGGTAAGGACAATTGTTGACAGGGAAGGAAACCGATCTGTCAGGTCATATTTTGTAACAGCGGAGCTTACAAATATTGAAACCAATATCAGGATGTGGATAGGCCAAAACAACGAAATTACAAAGGTAATTACAAGGCCGAGGGTCAGACTGTAAAAAATTCAGGCTCATTGCGGAAATTCAAAAAACGGGTCGTCCTCACCGGACAGAGAGCCGGCTTTTATTCCAGCAAAATTGATTTTTTCGCGAACTGAATCTGTTATGAGCGCCCGCACCTGAAAGCGCACGGCTTTTGAGACAAGGATTCTCGCGCGGACTACAGTCCGTCCGTTTACGGAAAACCCGGTTTCAGGCGACCATAAGAATGTACACACTCCCGCGTCTATTCCGAAATGCCAGGGAATTTTTTCAGATTTAAGCAATTCCCTGACCATAGCGCAGGCCCTTGCCGAAGGATTGTCAGATTTATTCAGCGGCGAGCCGAAACAGACAAAAATTGTATCGCTCTCGAAACCGGCGATAACAGCGCCCGCGCTGAAAAATATTTTTTTCGCCGCCTCAAGGAACGACTTTCTGGCTTTTCCCGCATCCTGCGGTTTTTCGCGCATTTCCCTGTTCAGCAGATTAATGTCCTTGACGGCAACGACAGCCGAAAAAGAAACGTTAATTTCCGATGGGGCGGGTTTGCCGAGATCAATCAGGCTGCCAAGAACGTCTTGAGAAACGGCGTTTCCATAAGCCGCGCGGAAACGATTTGCCCTGTTATTTAAAAACACGCATTTGGAACAAAATATAACAAGCGTCCCGGCAATAGAAGCGTAAAGAGCAACTAACGGATCGATCCAGTATGAGTAAAAGATAAAGAAACATCCAAAAGCGGCTGAAGAAAGAAAGCTCATGGCAAGGCCCACTGTCAGAAGGACAGAAGGGCGCATCATAAAGACAATTATTAAAACAATAAACGAAGCGGCAATTGACCAGAAAAGCGCGTACCTGTTATAAACCGGCTTGATGTGGCTGCCTGTTATCAGCGCGTTCGCAAGAAGAGCCGAATATTGCGCGTTTTCCTCAGGGCCCATTATACAAAATGACGTTTCGAGTTCTTCTTTCAATACGGCGTGAAGCGACGACAATTTTTTATATTCTTCGCGCATCTGCGCAAACGATTGGATCAATTCATCCCTCATCTTTGATAATGCCGCAAGCTGTTCCCTGTTTGACAAAGCTACATCCGCGATTAATTTTTCGTATCCGCTGACAAGAATCATTTCCGCAGTGCCGTTCAAAAAATCATCAAGGCTTTTTAAATATTCCGCGCGGGCCGCCGTCCACGCAAAGCGGTTCTCTACGCCAGGAGATTTTAACAATTCTTCCTGAAGCGCAAACGCGTAATCGTCAAGAAAAAGCGGCGACTTTTCAGGCAAAGTTTGGGAAAAAGCCCCCAATTTATCGGCTGCTGTTAATGCGTCTCGCACGGCGCGTCCCGCTTCTCCGTATTCGCGGAAAAGCGCAATGTCAAGAACGCGAAAAGCGCAATTCCACGCTGTAATAATATTCCCGTTCCTGTCCAGCGGTATATCAAAGTCGTTTCCGTCAAGTTTGCGCAGCCACAAAATCAGCCCTTGATCCGAAGTTTCAATTTGTGAGGCGATATAACGGTTTTTCAGGCTAATATACACAGGATGTTCAAAGGACGCTTCCGTGTCTATGGGCCTTACGCGCCTGATTTTTCCGTCATTATCCAACAGCGGGCCGGCATCAACTTCCAGATAATTGCCGAAGACAGCGGCGGAACGGATTAAAGCCTCGTCCCTGTCAACTAACGCCGCAAGCAGGCGTTCCCTGCCGTATTCTGTCAACTCCACAACGCGATCTACATAAGAGGGAGCCTCCCTGGGCGTAATGGAACCCATGCGGATGCCTTCAAACAACTTGCGGATATTTGAGCCTATCAAAACATATTCATCCGTAAAACGCCGGCGTATCTCAGTCTCGGTCAGCGTAATTGGAGACGACGAATGCGACACCCTGCCTGTCTGGATCAAATTAGCGGCTTCCATCTCTGTAAGGGTCATAAGAACCGTAAAAACATCGCCGCCTTCCGCAAATTCGTCGGTTTTAATAATCAGGATTTCCCGAGACACAACCGGAGGCTGCCTGCGTTTCAGGAGAAAATCGTAGTGCGCACCCAATTCGGGGCCGGCTAGCAGGAAATTAACGAGAAAGGCCGTTCCCACCGAGCAGACAAAGCCGCCGAGAAACATAAATAATGAGTTTTTCAGAGTAACGCGCGCAGACATCTATTTAAATTTCGGCAAAATTCGGCTGTATCTTCATTTGTGTTGAGAGGTTTAATGCCATCTGCTATAATAATTAGGCTTGGAGGAATGATATGGCGAAGGCTTTTATGGACGATGATTTTTTGCTGGAAACCGGAACGGCGCGCACTTTGTACGCGGCGGCAAAAAACGAGCCTATTTTTGATTACCACTGCCATCTCATCCCCGCCCAAATAGCGGAAAACAGGCGGATGCCCGACCTCGCCGACGCGTGGCTTGCAGGCGATCATTACAAATGGCGGATGATGCGCGCAATGGGCATTGACGAAAACCTGATAACAGGCGGCGCAGGCGGCTATGAAAAGTACCTCGCATGGGCGCGGACGGTGGAGAACCTGATCGGCAACCCGCTGTACCACTGGACGCACCTTGAGTTACAGCGTTATTTTGACATTCACGAGCCTCTTACGGAAGAAAGCGCCCCAGCGATTTGGGAGAAGGCAAACGCCATGCTTCAAAAACCGGATATGTCGGTAAAGGGAATTTTTGAAAAGTTTAAAATATACGCCGTTGGGACAACGGACGATCCGGTCGACTCGCTTGAATATCACCGCGCTATTGCGGAGGGGACAGCGCCGATAGGGAAAATCGAAACAAGGGTGCTTCCTTCTTTCCGGCCTGACAGGGCGGTGGAATTAAACGCCAGTGATTTTGCTTCTTATATTAATGAACTTTCAAAGGCAAGCGGCGTAACAATAAAAAGCCACGAAGACGTAATTTCCGCTCTGGAAAAGCGTCTGGATTTTTTTATCAGCCGCGGATGCTGTATATCCGATCACGGCCTTGAATACGCGCCGTTCGCAATTGCTTCGGACAAACAGATTGAGAAAACTTTTAAAAGAGCGGTTGCCGGAAAGAAAGCATCAAAAGAGGACGGCGACGCTTATAAGACGAAGATAATTGTTTCTCTCGCCAATTTTTACGCCAAACGCGGCATTATTATGCAACTTCACCTTTCAGCAATACGCAATGTTAACACCAAATCTTTTATTCGTTTAGGGCCGAATACCGGTTATGACGCGGTTCATGATCATAAGTTATGCGAAAATCTTTCCTATCTTCTTAACCGCATAGAATCGCAAACATCCAATCCGGGCCTTCCAAAAACAATTCTCTATTCGCTGAACCCTAAAGACTACTACCCTCTCGCGACAATTATGGGCGGCTTTCAGGGCTCAGGTCTTGAGGGGAAAATACAGTTGGGTTCCGCCTGGTGGTTCTGCGATCACAGAGACGGCATGGAAGAGCAGATGCGCGTTCTTGCAAGCTTGGGAATGTTTCCGGCTTTTGTGGGAATGTTAACAGACTCAAGAAGCTTCCTTTCCTACCCGCGCCATGAATACTTCCGCAGAATTATGTGCAATTTAATCGGCAGGTGGGCAGAAAACGGGGAGTATCCTTCAAACCAAACTCGCCTTGAAGAAATAGTACGCAATATTTCGTTCGGCAACGCAAAGAGATATTTTGGGTAAGGAAGTTTTTTCTAAACAATAGAGTTATCTGGAAGCTTAAGATACTCAATTTCCTTCCGCAAATCGTTCCTCATGCTTTTTTGCCAGAAATATTCCCCGATAAAAAGTATTTTATTTATCCATTTAAAATGGAAAAAGGCGTGCATTAATCTTTTAGCTGAATAAATTTTTTCACTTGCGATTATTATTTCTTCCTGCAATTCATGCGGACTGATGTTTTTTGGATGATGAACCACGTTTCCATTATATTTTTCCCAGTTTTGATGGAGCAGAAGATGTTTGTTTTTCTCAAAAAACGGAGTTCCCGGAGTAAAAAAGAGCGACTGTATCAAAGCGCCCTTAATATCATTTTGTATAACATATTCCGCTATCGCGGAACCTATTCCTTTTTTATCATTTTCAGCACCGACAATAAAAAGTCCGCGAACGCCAATATCATGTTTTTGTATATTTTTTACCGCGCGGAGAATGTCGGCGTAATTGCTTTTTTTGTTAAATTCCTTAAATGAATTGTCATCAAGAAATTCTATGCCAAGCGCCAAGTCTATAAAACCAGCTTTCCGCATAAGCGCAAGCAGTTCATCGTCAAAGCCGATTTCAAAGCGCGCCTGTACCGAAAAATGATATTTTATGTTATTTTCAATGATACAGCGCAACACTGAAATTGCCCATTCCCTGTCGTGCGCGAAATTATCATCAGTTATCCAAACAAAAGTGTTAAGCCGGGGAATTCCCCTTCTTTTATGAAAAGCAATCGCCTCTTTTATATCCTGAACAATATTTTCAGGCGTTCTTTTTCTTATTTTCTGACCAAAATGTCGGATAACGGTACAGTAGTCGCAATTATGCGGACAGCCCCTTGAACCGTGAACCTGCGCCCATAATGTATCGTAACGTTTTGCCATGCGCGAATACTGATAAACCAAATTTCTGTCCGGTACGGTATCAATATTTTCAGGCTGTTCGCGTTTGCCGCTGTTTATTATCTGCCCGTCTTGTTTGTAAATAACGCCGGGAAATTCTATTTTTTGATTATTATTTTTTGTTTTATTTTCAATATACTCGATAAACTCCAGTATTGATTCATCGCCGTCTCCGGTTAAAACATAATCAGCGTATTCAATTGTTTCTATATAATTTAGAGAAGCGTGCATTCCGCCGAAAACTATTAACGCAGAAGAATTTTGCTTTATCTGTTCCGCTATCGCATAACCCCTTACAGCGTTAAAAGTATTTATGCCGATAAACACAATGTCAGCGTCATAAATATCTTTCCATTGTATTTCAGAAATTGATTCGCTGTACATAAACGTATCATCTATTCGTTTTTTTACAATGGTAGCCAAAGTAATCAAGCCCGTTGACGGATTGCGGATATATTTGTTGTAGGTTAGCGCGTTAAAAATGGATTTTCTATAAGGCGAATAGTTTCCCGGTTCGACAAATCTGATTTTATTCAACTTTATCCTCCCTTAAATCATTTTATTATAAAACAAATATTCGCTTTTGTCAATATGTCTTTAGGACACGCATAGGTGACTGACACCGAATTTGTCCCAAAGGCTTCACGCAGAGGCGCAAAGGTTTTTAAGGACGCAAAGGAAGAGGGGGAGGGAATTTTCTCGCAGATACTGCGCTAAGGGCGTAGCCCGACTGTGGTTTTGCGGAAGCCGAGCCGCCGTAAGGCGGCGAAGCATATACAATCCTGTGCCATTTGTCCGTACACCATTTTTTATTTTATATAATTATTTTTTACCTTTTCTCCTATTACAGTCTTTACACAACATTTGAAGATTGTCAATTAAAGTTTTACCACCTTCTATCCAAGGTTTTATATGGTCTCCGTCCATTTCTTC
>JGI24698J34947_10000820_pt1 | contig 15505 bp, 10 predicted proteins | sample TergutMp193P3_FD_34947 | JGI IMG/M metagenome (IMG submission 34947) | reverse complement strand
TGGCCCGGCACCGCGCGGACCCTGCGGGGAATGACCCACGCCATCAAGCGGGAGGAATTTATCATGAATTCCCAGCTTGAGATGATCCCGTCGCCGGTGATAATCTTCCAGCAGATTATCCCCCAGATAGCGAGCCTCCTGATCGTGAGCATAGCACTTTCGGTGCCCGGTTTTATAATGACCGAAACAACCCTCTCGTACCTGGGCCTGGGCATCGCGGACCCCGCCGTGTCGTGGGGCTCCCTCATCAGGCGGGACATTTCCACCCTCGCAAACCTCAAGGCCTACCCCTGGTTCCTGTTCCCGGTCTGGTTCCTGTTAGGCGTAACGTTAGCCTTCAATTTCCTGGGAGACGCCCTCCGGGACTACTACGACCCGTACCACACGGTGTTCCGTAAAAAGAAGGGACCAGGGAATAGGGATCGGGGAATAGGGACCAGGGTTTTTGTTCCCAGTCCGGATGTGACAACAACAAGCGACGCTTTCAAACAACAACCCCATTCCCCACTCCCCACTCCCCGCGCCAACTCGTTGGCGACCCCATCTCATGTGGGGCTGCTCGGTAAAATCGAGTCGGCGGCTGCCGGTTTGCTTGAAGTGAAAGATTTGCGCGTAACGTTCTCCATACTTCGGGGAACGGAAGTAATCGCGGTAGAGGCCGTGCGGGGGGTTTCGTTCAGCCTTGGGAAAGGTGAAATCCTCGGCATAGTCGGCGAGTCAGGCAGCGGCAAAAGCGTTACCACCCAGGCCATACCGGGCCTGCTTCCGCATAACGCGGAGGTGACGGGCTCGATCCTGTACGCGGGAAAGGAAATACTCGGACTGCGTACGAAAGAACTCAGGGCATTTCGCGGAAAAAAGATCGGCATGATCTTTCAGGAACCGGGCCGTTCCTACGATCCGCTTCAAAATATCGGAAAGGTTTTCATTGAGACTTTCAGAAACAGCGATCCCGGCATCACGAAAGCCATGGCGCTCGACAAGGCCGCTATTCTCCTGAATGAAGTCGGCCTCCCCAACGGCAGGGAGCGGCTTTCGAATTTCCCGCACCAGTTCTCCGGCGGGCAGCTCCAGCGCATCGGTATCGCCCTGGCTTTGGCGCAGGGCTGCGAACTCCTGATTGCCGACGAGCCCACTACCGCTCTGGACGTCACGATTCAAAAACAAATTGTGGACCTTCTTAAAACGCTGCGTCGAACAAGAAGGATTTCGATTATCTTTATAAGCCACGATATTGATCTTGTGGCCGATATCTCGGACCGCATCCTCGTGATGTACGGGGGACTCCTGATGGAAGCCGCGGCTTCCCGCGACATCATTTCCAGCGCGACCCATCCCTATACGAAAGCGCTTCTTGCCGCAAGCCCCCGTTTCGGGAGCCACTACGACACGGAACGGCTCAAAGTCATTCCCGGCAAGGTTGTAGACCCGGCAAATCCCGAACCGGGCTGCCCCTTCGCGCCCCGCTGCGCCGAACTTGAGGACGAGTGCCACTGGGCAATACCGCCCATGGTTGACCTTGAAACCACCGAAGCCGGCGGCCGCAGCTTCAGATGTGTGAAAAAGGAATTTAGCTGATATACAGCTTCATTCTGTACAGTCCTCCCCAGACTCGATACTCCGGGCGCGTGTCGGGGCCGCAGGTGGCGGTTCCCACACCGCGCTGCGCTATGTCGATGTTGAGGAAGTAATATCCGTTTTCACCCGCGCTCACGTCAACCAGATCGATGGTGTGCAGTGCTTTGAAGAGATTCTCCTGAGTATAGCGGCTAACGCTGAAGTTGACGGGACTTTCGGGGCGGATGGTCAGGGAAGATTTTTTCCCCGGTGGAACCGCGTCGCCCGAAAGGGTGACGCAGCGGACGCCGCTGCGGTTGCCGTTTTCCTGGGGCACGATGTACGGCACTTCCAGTTCCTCAGGCGCAGCGCGGTATTCCCCCAGAAAGGCCGCAGCCAGACGATCCGGGTAGGATTCCTCATTTCCCGCGCCGAGCCAGGAGATAGAATTATAGAAAGCGGGAACTTTCGCGCTGATACCGACCTTTGGCAATTCCGGCAGGCCGGGATCAAGGTCAAAGCATATTTCCATGACCAGGGGATCGCCGGGGGCAATTACGCAGGTGTAGCGGCCCAGCTTTTTTGAAGCGTCCACGGCGCCTTCCCCCGCCGCGAGCAATGCGGTATAACGACGGGCGCGGCGGCCTTCCCACAGGGTGTCTTCGGTTTTTTCCTCAAGCCGGCGCAAGTGCATCAAATCAAGGTCAAGCCAGGGATACATTGCCTTGTTGTAATAATAAAAAGACGCCGCCGGATCTCCACGCAGGTGCATAAAGGTCTTCAGTCCGTCGTTCTGGACAGGAACGCGGAACAGCGAAGGCTCGAAGTTCTCGGCAAAGGAAACGAAAACATCCTCTCCGCCTTTCATTGCACCGTACAATTCACCGTTAAGCGAAACAGGCATGGCCTCCCGGTAGATTCGCTCCGCCCGGCAGACGACGTGACCTGCCGGTATCAGCGGGGCGGCTTCCCTCGTCACGAGATCTATATGAAGGTAGACCGCGCCGGAATTCTCCGCCAGTATCCCGTCCAAATCCGTACCGGATGCGCCAATTTCAATTTCCTGTTTTTCTCCGGGCCCCATCGCCGGCGCCGCAAGGCTTCCCTCACGGAGGATCTTTTCGCCGCTTCCCGCGCCGGCGGTATTTTCGGTACAGAGCTTCCAGTTCAGCGTGATAGCGTCTAACGTGGAAAAATCGTAACGGTTTTCCAAAATGAAAGAGAAGGGCTTGCCGGGGACAGGCGCGAGTTTTACCGGCGCGAAGAGCTGCCTGCACTCGGCCATCGCCGGTTTGGGGGTCTGATCCGGAAAGAGAAGGCCGTCACAGCAGAAATCGTAGTCCGAAGGCTCGTCCCCAAAATCACCGCCGTACTTCCAGTACTTGCGGCCGTCAGGCGTAAAAGCCTCAAGGCCGTGGTCGATCCACTCCCAGATAAAGCCCCCTTGCAATCCGTGATGGCTCTCAATCGCCTTCCAGTAATCGGAAAGGCTGCCGTTGGAATTGCCCATCGCGTGGGAATACTCGATCATGATGAGCGGGCGGTGATCCTCCCTGTACTTCACAAAATCGGTGATAACCTCCACCTGAGGGTACATGGGGCCGATTATATCCGTGAGGTTCTTGCTGCGATTCAGGGCGTCCAGGGTGGACCTGCCATGGCCGTCTTCCGGCCTGATCGCCCCTTCGTAATTGACCGGCCTGAAAGGATCGTAACGCTTAATCCACGCGGCGCCCATGTTGTGATTCGCGCCGTCCCCGCTCTCGTTTCCAAGGGACCAGATAATCACCGAGGGATGATTCTTATCACGCTCCACGACCCGCTGAATTCTGCGCGTGTAGGCATAAGCCCAGGCGGTATCCCAACAAAACTGATTATAGAAACAATGATGCTCGATATTGGCCTCGTCAACAAGGTAGATTCCGTACCGGTCGCAAAGGTCGTACCATCGTTCGTCGTCCGGGTAGTGGCAGGTGCGCACGGCGTTGAAGTTATGTTCCTTTAAAAGCCGTATATCCTTCACCATTCCCGCTATGGAAAGTGTCTTGCCGGTTTTCTCGTTATGCTCATGGCGGTTAACGCCTTTGATGAGTACCGGCCTTTCGTTGATGAGAAGTTCGCGGCGGCTTACACGGATATTTCTGAAAGCCGTGCAGAAGGCAGCGCTTTCGATGTGCCTGCCGTCCCGGAAAAGGCCCACCGCGAGTACGTACAGATGGGGCGCTTCGTGCGACCAGATTTTTGGGTTATCAAGGCGGATCTGTCCAACCGCGGTATTTGAATTGGTTCTGTAGTCACAGGCAAGAACGAGTTCACCCGCCGCAAGGGCTTCTCCCCTGTAGAGCGCCGCGGCAATCTTCCCGGCGTCATTCAGATCCTTCGGCAGTGTGAACGGGTATAGCGCGTAACGCACCGTAAACGGGCTTTCCGGCGCAGCGCTGACCGGCACGTTGCCGCTGCACTGGCTTTCGGGAAGCTTCCCGCCCAGGATCACGCTGAAATCCAGGACGCCGCAAAGCCCTCCGCCAATGGGCGCCGCCAACGAAGTTGGCGACGGTGTCGGCTCCGGGTTCTTCTCACGTTCCGGCAGTCCCTCGACAAGGCCGGGCAGGGCCTTGATATCCCTGATAAAACAGGCTTCGGTGGCGTAAAGGTAAACGCTCCTGTGTAAGCCGCCATACCACCACTGATCCTGATCTTCCAGATAGCTAGCGTCCGAATAGCGAATAACCTTGACGCAGATAACGTTCTCGCCGTCTTTCAGAAAGGGAGTTATATCGTATTCCGAGGGAAGCCACGTGTCCTTTCCCGCGCCGGCAAAGAGGCCGTTCACGTAGATCATGGCGCAGCTTTCCGCGGAACCAATGTGAAGCACAACCCGCCGGTCTTTCCAGAGCGGCGGCACGGTGAAACTCCGCCGGTAAAGCCCGGTGGGATTTTTATCCGGCGCGTGGGGAGGCGCCGCCTGAAAGGGCATCTGCACGTTTGTGTAATGCGGCTTGTCAAAACCCTGCCGCGTCCAGGTGCCTGGCACCCTCAGCTCCGCCCAGTCCCCGGCGTTATATGAAGGAGAAGTCCATTCCGGTACGTTGGCGTTGTCCGCGGAGCCGATGTCGTCCGCCGGGTTGTCAAGCAGCTTAAAGCGCCAGACGCCGTCAAGGCTCAGATAATATTGGTTCTGCTCCGTTACGCGGAATTCGGGACCGGCAATGGCGTTGGTCAGGGCTTCTTCGGTCGAACCGAAAGGCAGAAGGGGACTGCGCATGGGCAGCCGGTTTATTTCCTGAATCGCGGGATTTTCCCAAACAGGCGGTAAAAGGTTTGTTTTCATGGCTGCTTTCAGTATGAACTACATTTTTTATATGTCAATACTACATAAATACAAAAAATCGTACATTGTCGCAATTTTTAAAATTTACGACAAGCCCGTATAATTTTAAGCCTAATCAACTTTCAGGAGGAATAAATGAAAAGAATTGGTATTGCGGTCGTTTTGACAGTCATGACCGCAATGATGCTGTTTTCCGTCGGCGGGAGACAAAAGGCCGCGGATCCAAACGCTCCGGTCACACTCACGGTCTGGTGCTGGGATCCCAACTTCAACATCTACGCGATAAATGAAGCCGCAAAGATCTACAACAAAACCAACTCCAACGTCAGGGTGAATGTTGTGGAAACTCCCTGGGACGATCTTCAACAAAAACTGATCGCCGGTTTTACGTCCCGTCAGACCGCCGGTTTACCGGACATTATCCTGATGCAGGATAACGCAATTCAAAAAAATGTTCAGACCTACCCCGACTTCTTCCTGCCGGTAGACAGAAACGTGAACCTGAACCGGTTTGCCCAATTCAAACTTGACCTGGGCAGCTACAACGGCAGAAACTACGGCGTTCCCTTTGATAACGGCGCGACAGCTACTTTCCTTCGCCGTGACATTGTGGAACAGGCGGGCCTTAAGGTTTCGGACTTCAACGATATTACATGGGAACGGTTCATAGAACTGGGAAAGATCGTCAAGCAGAGAACCGGCGTGAGTATGGTTTCGACTGACGCTACGGGGGCCGACTTCATCATGATCATGCTTCAGAGCGCCAATACCTGGTTCTTCGATCCCCAGGGAAAGACCTATATCAGAAACAATCCCGCACTGAGAAGGGCGATTGAAGTGTTTGTAGAGGGAGTACGGGAAGGTGTAATTCTTCTGGCCAACGACTGGAACGGCTATATTTCCACATTGAATAACGGCACAGCCGCTTCTACCATTCAGGGCTGCTGGATCATCGGTTCCATCGTTGCCGAGACTTCCCAGTCCGGCAAGTGGGCGGTTGTGAACACGCCAAGATTCGCTACCATCAATTCGGCAAACTACTCAAGCTATGGCGGTTCAGGCTGGATGGTTCTGGCAAACTCAAGGAACCCCGATATCGCCATGGATTTTCTCAACAAGACCTTCGCGGGAAGCGTGGAATTCTACGAGACCATCCTCCCCTCTTCCGGGGCCATTTCCACATGGCTGCCGGCGGCGAACTCTCCGGTTTATTCCCGGCCCCACGCTTTCTTCGGCGGGCAGAAAATCTATGAGGACCTTGTAAATTACGCGGGCAAGGTTCCCATGGTAAAATACGGTGTTTACAATTACGAGGCGCGCACCGCCGTTATACGCGGTTTTATGGATATTCTACAGGGAAGGACTTCCATTGACGCCGCGTTAGACGCCGCCCACAGGGAAGTGGAATTTATCATCAACCAATAGGGCGGCGGAAAACAAGGGGCGTCTGATGAGGAGAACCGGTTTATCCAGAAAGTATTCCCTCTGGGGATGGGTCTTTGTAGGTCCCGGGGCGCTTTTAGTTTTCGCGATGTCTTTTTATCCGATGATTCAGGCTTTCGCGCTGTCCATGCAATCGGGAACCGGCATGAACTTGCGCTTTACGGGGCCGCGGAATTATGTCCGTCTTCTGCAAGACGACATGTTCCGCGCCGCCGTAATCAACGTGTTTACCTACCTTGTCATTCAGGTGCCCATAATGCTTTTCTTGGCCCTGGTATTCGCATCGATTCTTAACGCGAAAGACCTCAAAGGTAAGACGGTATTCAGAACCATGCTTTTCCTGCCGTGCGCGACTGCGCTGGTTTCATCCGCCCTGATCTTCAGATCGTTTTTTTCGGTGGACGGCCTTTTAAATAATGTTTTATTGAAAACGAATATCATCGGCACACCGGTAAGCTGGCTTACCGACCCCTTCTGGGCGAAGTTTGTCATCATTCTGATAATGACCTGGAGATGGACCGGGTACAACACCATCTTTTATCTCGCGGGGCTGCAAAACATCGAAAGCACAGTTTACGAGGCCGCGAGAATTGACGGAGCCTCGCCGGTGCGGCAGTTCTTTCGCATAACGCTTCCCCTGCTAAAACCAATCATTCTGCTGACGACCATCATGTCGACTAACGGTACGCTCCAGTTGTTCGACGAGGTAAGGATCATTTCCCCAGGGGCCGGTCTCAAATCGACCATAAGCATATCGCAGCATATTTACAACTTGTCTTTCTACAATGTCCCCCAAATCGGATACGCTTCCGCCGCCTCATACTCAATACTGATCATGGTCGCGGTTCTGGCCCTCATACAAATCAAGATCGGTGACAGAACATGAAAAAATCGCCCCGGGCCGCCGTGAAGTATATTCTTCTTGCCGTTATGTGCATGGTCTTCGCTTTCCCCTTTTTCTGGATGCTTTCGGCGTCAACGAACATGAGCGTTGAAATTATCAAGGGAAGGTTCCTTCCCGGCGCCTACCTCATTGAAAACATAAAAACCCTTTTGGGCTCAAGGCCGCTTGGAAGGGTCTTCACGAATTCCATGAGGAATTCCCTTATGGGAACCTTGCTAAGTCTTTTCATCTGTTCAATGGCGGGCTACGGATTTCAGATATACAGGGACAGGGCGAAGGAGAGGCTGATGTCCATCCTGCTTCTTTCCATGATGGTTCCCTTTGCCGCAATTATGATTCCGCTGTACAGGATGTTCAGCCAGGCAAGGCTGATAAATACCACCGCCGCTTTTATACTGCCCTCTGTTTCTTCCGCTTTCCTTATCTTTTTTTTCCGGCAAAGTACCGTATCCTTTCCCATTGAAATTGTGCAGGCCGCGAGAGTTGACGGGCTGGGCGAATTCAACATTTACCTCCGGGTTTACATTCCAATCATGGCGCCTACATTCGCGGCGGCGGCAATCGTAACCTTTATGGGCAACTGGAACAATTACCTGTGGCCCCTCATCATTCTCCAGCGTCAGGAAAGCCAGACCATGCCGCTGCTCCTCGCGGGACTTATCGCGGGCTACACCACCGACTACGGCGTACTGATGCTGTCCGTCGCGATCTGTACCGTACCCACGCTGCTCATCTTCGTGACCCAGCAGCGGCGCTTTGTAGAGGGCGTTCTTGGCTCCGTAAAACAGTAGCTTCCATAGCTTCTCCTCATGCGCTATACTGGATAAATGCAGGTCTTGACTGTAAACAATCTTCGCAAACGCTTCAACCTTGAGGCCGGATTCTTCGCGCCGCTGGGACGCTACGTCCACGCGGTGAACGGCGTTTCCTTTACAATCGGCAGAAACGAAACCTACGGCCTTGTCGGTGAATCAGGCTGCGGCAAAACCACCACCGCGAGGCTCCTCGTGCGTATGTACGAGGCGGACGAGGGGGAGATTCTTTTCCAGGGTTATGACAAGGTCGTCAAAAACTTCATCCAGGACGTTCGGCAGTTGAAGGGCCGGGATTTCAAGCGTTACAGGGAGAGGGTGAAATACGTCTTTCAGGACCCGGCGCGCTCCCTCAACCCCAGAATGACCGTTTTCGAGGTGCTGACCTCCGGGGCCAGGTGGTCTACCCAAAACCGCTCGCCGGCTTCCCTGAGGGAAGAAGCCGCGGCTATGTTAGAGGAGGTGGGCCTTTCCCCCGCGGATCTTGAGAGACGCCCTGCGGAATTCTCCGGCGGTCAAAGGCAGAGGATTTCCATAGCCAGGGGCCTCATGATGAAACCCGACCTTCTCATCTGCGACGAAGTGGTTTCGGCCCTTGACGTTTCCATACAGGGGCAGATACTCAACCTGCTTTTGGATCTGCGTAACAAACACAAATCTTCCGGCGAGGAAATCTCCTTTCTCTTTATCGCCCACGATCTTAAGGTGGCGTCGTATTTCTGCGATCGTATAGGCGTTATGTACCACGGTGAAATCATGGAAGAAGCCCCCGCGACCGTCCTCTGGAAAGGCCATCTCCATCCATACACGGAACTGCTCTTTTCATCGGCGCAAAACGCGGCGCGTGGGACGGGGGTTGAGGGGGCTGAGGGGGTTGAGAGGACTGAGTGGGGTGAGACGGGGGTTAAGGGGGAGGTCCGGGATCTTCCACGGGCCGAAGTGAAAAGCGCCGGCGCGGGGCAGTTGCACCTAACGGAAGGCTGCGCTTTCGCTCCACGCTGCCCTTACGCGGAAGATGCCTGCTTCAGCGAAAAGCCCCGGCTGCGCGAGGCGGAAGCAGGCCATTCCGTGCGGTGCTGGAGGCAGGGCGAGCGTACATAACGGGATCCCGTACAATACAGGCCGGGACAGATCCGGTTGCTTTCATCTATTTTGTTGACAAGTAAAGCATGTCATAGTAAAATTCCCATATAAGCCGATCTTTATGAAAGTGTTTTCCGGATAACACTTTCACTGACCGCTTAATAAAAACATGTTTGGAGGAAAGAGTATGAAGAGAATTGGTCTAATTTTGTTGATCCTTTTGTTCTGCGCGTCAATGGTCTTCGCCGGAGGTAACAGGGCGAGCAGCGGCAGGACGGAGATTACCTTCGTAAATCTCAAAGTTGAAATTGAAGAAGCTTTAAGGGCTTACGCGCAGGTCTATGAGAGGCAAACGGGAGTCAGGGTAAACATAAGAACCTACGGCGGCGACGCGGATTACTGGTCAAACTTTGACGCGCTTACCAACGCGGGTATTGAACCTGAGATATTCACCATCGAAGGCGAAGCTGATTACGATAACCAGAAGTTCGCGGGCAGGATTACCGACCTTTCGGACCAACCCTGGGCAAGGGACACCGACGTAGCCCTTAGGGACGGTACCAGAGTTGTCGGCTTCCCGATGGCCCTTGAAGGTTATGGACTTGCCTACAACAAGACACTTCTCCAGAGGGCGGGTGTTAATCCTGCGACTCTTACGAATATTGCCGCCGTCAGGGCGGCGTTCGAGAGAATTGACTCGCAGAAAGCCAGTTTGGGCATTGACGCCGTTGTTTCAATGGCCGCGGGCCCCACTATGTTATGGGTAACCGGGACTCACGGTTTAGGCGCGTACCTTTCCGGTGGTCTTCCGTACAACAGTTCCACAAGGTACATTAACATGATGCTCAATGGGCAAGTTGATACCGCCCGTCTGACCTCGTTTGCCGAGTACTACAACATGTTGTTCCAGTATTCCAACAGGAACACCTTGCTCACCGGCGGTTACGACCAACAAGTAGGTGATTTCGTTCTACAGAAGACAGTGTTTGTTCATCAGGGTAACTGGATAGATCCCAACCTTGCGGAAATGGGCTCTTCATTTGAGGCGGGTTTTGTCCCCCACGCGTTCCTTACGGAAAACACGGACGGCATTTTCGTTTCACCGCCTTCCTGGTTAGTGGTAAACGCGAAGTCTGCGAATGCTGAAGAAGCTAAGAAGTTCCTTACCGCGATGGCGACTACTCCCGAAGGCCGTGACTTCATGGTTACCAAGGCCGGGATGATTTCCCCGTTCAAATCTGTCAATCTCACTCCGTCCGGGCAGTTGTCAAAGGATGTTCAGGCATGGGCGGCTTCCGGCAAGATTTATAGCTGGCAATTCGGTAAATTAAACTCCGGCTTCCGCGAGGACACCCTTGGGGCGATCTTCACCGAGATGGCCGCCGGGCGTATCGGCGTTCCGGATTTTGTCAGACTTTTTACAGCCGCGGTTGCTAATCAGTTCGGCGGATAAAAACTGATTCATTAACCTGTATGGGCGGCGTTGGAATATTCCGGGCCGCCCGTTTTATTTAAAAAGGAGGCGTTATGGGTAAAGAAAAACATGGCAGGTCAAAAAACAATCTCATATTCTTTCTGTTTTTATTACCGTCGCTTATGGCTTTCTGTTTGGCTATCGTTATCCCGTTTTTAATGGGGATATATTATTCATTTACCGATTGGACAGCGACTACAGGCATTGCCGTTCAATGGGTTGGGCTTAAAAATTACTTTGCCATATTTAAGGATGTTACGTTCCTTAACTCATTCCTTGTTACAGTCGCTTACGCAGTATTGAACATCATCGTGATAAATATCTGCGCGTTTTTCCTGGCTTTGCTTGTTACCGGCAAACTGAAGTTTAACGGGCTTTACCGCGCCGGCTTCTTTCTTCCGAACCTCATAGGCGGGCTCATTCTGGGCTATATCTGGCAGTTTATTTTCAACAACATAATTCCGGCTTTCGGCGGGGTAATCGGATCTGTGTGGCTCCAGGAAAATCCTTTTTTGGCCAACAGGTATCTCGCGCTTCTCGCGATTGTCGTTGTCGGCACGTGGCAGTACGCCGGTTACATAATGATGATCTATGTGGCGTCTATACAGGGCATTCCCGAGTCACTCATAGAAGCCGCGGAAATTGACGGCGTAAACTACGGGCAGCAGCTCCGGCACATAATCTTCCCGCTTGTAGCTCCCGCTTTCACGGTTTCGATGTTCCTTACGTTGGTCAACTCCTTCAAACAGTTCGACACAAATTACGCGCTTACCAACGGGGGACCCTCCGGCATGTTTATGGGCAGGGCAATTATGACAAACCAATTTCTCGCGTTGAACATCTATCAAACCGCGTTTTCATACCGTGAACTTGCGCAGGGCCAGGCGAAGGCGGTTATTTTCTTCATTGTAATTGTCGCTATTTCGCTGATTCAGGTGCGGGCCAATAAAAAGAGGGAGATAGAAATGTGATGAAAAAGAAAAACTATTACATTCTTGAAGCCGTAGCGATTTTGCTTTTCCTGATCTATATGCTGCCTCTGGCGCTTGTTTTAATTAATTCCGCAAAGCCTACGCTTGAAATTATTACGGACCCGATCAAGTTTCCCGACAATCCTTCCCAGCTTTTTGCCAACGTTACACGAATATGGGAAAACCCCAATGTGCGTTATCCGGCGTCGCTTCTTACTTCGATTATAATAACGGTTGTTTCCGTCGGCCTTCTTATACTCTGTTCTTCCATGTCGGCGTGGGTCCTTGTGCGTACCAAAACGGTACTGTCCAGTGTAATTTTCATGCTGTTTGTGGCGGCTATGGTAATCCCATTCCAGGTGGTGATGTTCCCGCTTATTTCATGGTTCCACGTTATCGAATCCGCACTCGGCCTTCTTAATTCACCGTTCCGCTTACTGCAAAATTATCCGGGAATCATTTTGGCGTACATGGGTTTTGGCTCGTCGCTTTCGATATTCCTCTTCCACGGTTTCATCAAATCGGTTCCATATGAGCTTGAAGAGGCCGCTACCATCGACGGCTGTACAAAACCGGCTACGTTTTTCAAAATAGTTTTCCCCATGCTCACCCCTATAAGCGTAACCGTAATGATCCTTAACGGCATCTGGATTTGGAACGACTTCCTGCTGCCGCTCTTGGTTCTCGGTTCGGGAAGCAGGGTGCAGACGATTCCTCTGGCCGTGTCGAATTTCGTGGGTTCGTTCCTCCGAAGGTGGGATCTGATACTTACATCGACCTTAATGGCGATGCTGCCCATTATCATTGTGTTTTTGATATTGCAAAAATATATCATCAAGGGCATTGTGGACGGCGCGGTGAAAGGATGAGGAAAATGCGGTAACGATATTAATGTCTGCCGAATAAAGACATCATAAAGGCAAAGCGCTTCGCGAGTTCCTTGTCCGGTATTTCACAAAGCCGCCATGACCAGTTGACGTTATTGCAGGTGGAAGGGGTATTGAACCTCGCTTCTTCACCCAGGCCCAGCAAATCCCACAGGGGATAGATCGCGTACTCCGCGTGGGAAGAAGCCACCGCCCGAATCATTGCCCACGCGATATCGGAAGGCGGCGCTTCTTCATCACAGTTTAAGTAGGCAGCTACGGAGCGCCTGTCCTTTTTATCCAGGCTGCTATACCAACCGGCGGTTGTGTTGTTGTCGTGTGTACCGGTATATGCCGCCCAGTGATAACTGTAATTATGGGGAAGAAAAAGATGCCGGGCGTCAAAGACGCCATTTTCAATATCTTCAAAACCAAACTGGCAGACTTTCATTCCCGGAAAATTCAAGTCTTCCCTGAGCTTCACTACGCTTTCCGTCAAAAACCCCAGATCTTCGGCAAGGATTGGGAGCTTCCCCAGTTTCTTTTCAAGCGCAATGAAAAGATCCGCNCCGGGNCCCTTTTCCCATGTTCCCTCCTCNGCCGTAGGGTTGCCTGCCGGAACCGACCAATAGGCGTCAAAGCCGCGAAAATGGTCAATACGGAACAGNTCAACCTGGGAAATAAGCCGCCGAATCCGGTCTATCCACCAGGCGTACCCTTCGGCCTTCATCTTGTCCCAATCATATACCGGATTGCCCCAAAGCTGGCCGGTTGGACTGAAATAATCCGGCGGAACACCGGAAACAAAAGTAAAGTTTCCCTCATCATCTGTCTTGAACAGATCGATCCGGCTCCACGTGTCGGCGCTGTCGGCGGCGGCAAAGATCGGAATATCCCCGATAAGGCGGATTCCCCTTGCGTTTACATAAGTTTTCAGTTCCTGCCATTGTCGTTCGAAAAAATATTGAAGTACCTTCCAGTCAAGTATTTCATCGGCTTTTTCCTTCCGTAATTTTTCAAGGGCTTCCTTTTTCCGTTTCGCTATTTCCTTGTCCCACACCGTATGCCATCTCGCGTCGTGGTAATCTTCGCACAATACCTGAAAAACAGCGTAGTCTTCCAGCCAGTACGCTTCCCGCCCGCAAAAGGTGTCAAAGTCAGAATCGCCTACGCCAGCAACGCTGGCGACTTTAGCGGCTTTTGCAACACCGGCCGCGCCTTGCGCATAACGACGCGCCGCTTTTTTTAACAGTGAAAGCTTCCGCGTTTCCACAAGCCCAAAATTGACACGATTAACTCCGGCTTCCGCTTTTTGCGGAAGGTTCCGCAGTTCAGCCACTTCCGCCTCTTCGAGTAGGCCGTCCGCGGCAAGAAGATCCGGCGAAATCAGGAGTTCGTTTCCCGCAAAGGAAGATCGCACCGCGTAAGGGGAATTGCCATAGCCGACTGGACCAAGCGGCAATATCTGCCACAGACCTACCCCCGCGTCGGCAAGAAAGTCCGCAAAAGCACGGGCGGCGCCGCCCAAATCCCCTATTCCGTACGGCCCGGGAAGGGACGTTATATGGAAAAGGAAACCGGCATAGCGCGGCCGGTTTTCGTACATTGGATTTGGTTCTGTCGTTTTCATGGTTTATTTTATGCTGTTTTCAGGGTAAAGAAAAGAAGGTAGTGTTTTATTTACGCATAACCTTTATAATACATCCATGACAGCACAAACAGCGGTTATCGGAGCAGGCGCATGGGGAACGGCGATTGCCAAGCTCATCGCGGAAAAGGGAAAAGACGTAGTTATCTGGAGTTTTGAGGAAGACTCAAGGGACGACATCAACATTCGCCGCGAGAATGCCCGTTATCTGCCGGGCGTAAGCCTGCCCCCAAACCTCACGGCTACTTCGGATATTGAGGAAGCGGCTTCAAACCGGGAGTTTCTCATTTTGGCGGTTCCATCGCTTTTTTTACTGAAAACCGTCAGGCAAATCCTGCTTGTGCCCTCAATTCAGGAGGGTGAAACCGCCATCGCGGTTTTAACCAAGGGTTTTCTCGCGACGGCCAGGGGCCCCCGCCTCATCCTTGAAACCCTGGAGGATTACCTCCCCGGCTTTTACCGGCAGTCGCTGGTCTACATCGCCGGGCCCAGCCACGCTGAGGAAGTCTCACGCGGCAAGATCACCGGCCTCATAGCCGCGAGCGAGAACGCCAAGAACTCCATTCGCTTCCGGGATTTGTTGAAAAGCAAGGCGCTTTTCGTTTTCTCCTCGTTTGACGTTCGCGGCGTCCAGGTGGCGGCGGCGGCGAAAAACGTCATCGCCATCGCGTTCGGCATGCTTGACGCGTTCAAGACCCAGGGCGAGGCCGGTATCTTCGACGGCGCCGCCCTCTTCGGCAACGGAACCGAATCGCTGCTCCTCGCCGCCGGCCTCAACGAGATCCAAAGCCTCGGCACCGCCATGGGCGCCACCCACCCCGAAACCTTCACCTCGATCTCCGGCATCGGCGACCTTGACGTCACCTGCCGCTCGGTTTTCGGGAGGAACCGCCGCTTCGGCAAAGAGATCATCGAAAAAAAAATACTCGAGCCCTTCAAGGATCTCGACGACCTCATCAGCCGTATAGGCGAGATAGATTACATGCCCGAAGGCGTCGCGGCGGCAAAGCACGTCAAAGCCCTGGCGGGAAAATACCGCCTCAAAATGCCCATCTCGACAGGGCTTTACCAAATCCTGAACCGCGAAATGGAACCGCTTGATTTCCTTAAAAGTTATTTGGATGCCCTCGGCTCTTAGATTACTAAAGAATTTTACCACGGAGTTCCACGGAGTGAAGACACGGAGGAAGAGGGAGTTACACGGAGCCGCATCACGCTAACCCCCTGCCCAGCCGTTAAAACCTACGGCGCGGAGGCTGTTTTACAACAAGCTGATAATCGTCTCCATGTCAAGGCCGGTGATGTCGTGTACAAATTTGGGTGTGGAGCCTTTCGCCAGCAAGTTCTGGGCTATTTCGAGTTTCTCGGTAACACGGCCTTTTTCCATACCTTTTTCCATACCTTTTTCCATGCCTT
>JGI24698J34947_10000819_pt1 | contig 15512 bp, 13 predicted proteins | sample TergutMp193P3_FD_34947 | JGI IMG/M metagenome (IMG submission 34947) | reverse complement strand
CTCGGCGGCGGTTACTGCGGCGGCAATTCGCTCCCGAGCAGCAACGTGATAGAACGCGACATTGTATTCGGCGGAGAGGAACGTTTAAGGGAGCAGATAAAAACCACGCTTGAAGTAATGGACGGCGACATATATGTCGTTCTGACAGGCTGTATGGTTGAAATGATAGGCGACGATCTTGACGCCGTTGTTTCGGAATTTATCGAAGAAGACAAGCCTGTAATCGCCGTGCATACGCCGAGTTTCAGGGGGAACTCGTACACAGGCTATGATCTTCTTTTAAGCGCCCTTGCGAAAAAGTACATAACAAAACAAAAGGAAAAAGCGGCGAATAAAGTCAATGTATTCGGCATTATTCCCGCCCTCGATGTTTTTTGGGAGGGCAACCTGAAAGAAATAAAACGCCTTCTTTCAAGGCTTGATCTTGATGTGAATACTTTTTTCGGCGAGGGAGAAACGCTCGAAAATATAAAAAATGCGGGTTACGCTTCATTGAACATTGTCATATCGGAAACTTACGGAGAAGAGGCGGCGCGTGTTTTTGAGGAAGTACACGGCATTCCCTTTATAACGGCGGAACTACCAATCGGAGCGCACGCCACGGAAGAATTTTTAAGGAGAGTCAGCGAAAAATTGAATGCTGGTAAAAATGTGTTAAATGAAGTAATAAAAAGTGAAAAAACGCTTTATTACAGCTATGTCGAGCGCCTTGCGGATATTTACAACGACATCGATCTGCAAAGATACGCCATTGTCGTCGGAGACTATAACTATGCTCCCGCGATAACGAAATTCCTGTCGGACGAACTTGGCTGGCTGCCGGAACTTACGGTCGTAACAGATCTGCCAGAAGAAAATTTAAAAGAAAAAATTTTAACGTCCCTTTCCGGCATGAAGTCCGGCCTTAAGGCGAATGTAAAATTCGATACTAACACATCGTCCGTAAAAAAATACATCGCCGAAATTTGGGAGCGTAACAGCAACAATCGCTACTACGATTCAATGTCGCCGGCTGTCATCGTTGGAAGCGCATTTGAAAGGGATTTGGCGGCGGAGTTTAATTTGCCGCTTGTAACGGCGGCATATCCCGTAACGAACAGGGTTGTGCTTAACAGAGCCTACGCCGGTTTTAACGGGGGTTTAAGTCTTACGGAAGATATTTTCAGCGCTCTGGTTGCGGGCAGATAAGGAGGGAATTATGGATTATTTAAACGCGAAATCGGCTCCGGCAAGGGAAGACCGGCACAAAACAAATATCGCTTTCGGCGGCACAGCGGCGAAAATGAAAGGCTGCCTTAGAGACGGCTGTTTCGGCAAGGAGGGCTGCCTTAACCTTTCAAGACGCAGTTTTACGCAGACTCACGGTTGTCAGTTTACGTTGAGTCTCGCTATCCTTAACACGATTCGCAAGGCGGTAATTGTCATGCACGGTCCTGTCGGCTGCGGCATCTGCAGCATGGGAAACACCGGAGTAAACAAGGCGTTCAAGCAGCTTCGCGACCCGTCGTCGGAAGGCGTTATCTGGCTCAGCACAAATCTTGACGAGGCGGATGTAATCGGCGGCGGCGAAAAAAAGTTACGTGAAGCGGTTCTTTTTGCCGACAGGGAGTTCAGGCCGGAAACGATAATTGTGGCTAACGGCTGCGTTCCGGCTCTTATAGGCGACGATATAGACAGCATACTCGGCGATCTGCGGGAACAGACTACGGCGATTATCGTGCCTATCCACTGCGAAGGCTTCAAAACAAAGGTCATGGCGACCGCTTACGACGCCGTTTATCACGGCATACTGAAAAATTACGTCCATATACCTAATCGTGAAAAATTTATCGTAGATCGCGAATTTGAGGAGATGGAAAGACAGTACAGAATATCGCGTAACGTAAATATCCTGAATGTGGGTTCGATGAGCAGGGCCGACGAGCTGGAACTGCAAAGAATCCTTACCGGTATCGGGCTTAACGTACGCTTTATCCCCTGTTACGCCGAGCCTGATGATTTTCCCTACTCGCTTGAAACTTCGCTTAACGTAAGCATCTGCGGAACCCACGACGACTACTTTGTGGAGCACATAAAGGCGAAGTACAACATTCCGTTCCTTATCGACACAATTCCCATCGGCAGAAAAAATACCGATCGCTGGGTTATGAAAATAGCGGAAAAATTCGGTCTTGAAAAGGAAGCAATAAGGTTTATCGCGAAAGAAAACAGAATTCTCGACCTTAGTATTGATAAATACCGCAGTGTGCTAAAAGGCAAAAAGGTATTTTTGGCGGGCGGAGAAGTTCGCATAATCGCGACTGCGGAAATAGTACAGGATCTTGGAATGGAGATTGTCGGTTTAAAGGCGCACCATTTCGATCAATTTATTGAACCGGTATTCGACGCGCTTGTTAATATAGACGATGTTGCTATAGGCGTTGCGACTAACCAGCCGTATGAACAGGCGAACCTTGTTAAACGCCTGAAGCCCGATGTTTTAATTACGCATACGGGCGGAAACAATATCACGGCCAAGCACGGCCTTCCTCTGCTTCCGCTGTTCGGCCCCTCGTACAACTACATGGGATATTCGGGAGTTTTTGAAGTAACAAGGCGGCTCGCGCGTGTTATGCGCAACAATCAGTTCAACAAAAATCTGGCGGAAAATACCTCTCTGCCGTACAAAAAAGAGTGGTATGAAAAAGATCCGTTTACCTATATCAGGGAGTGAGCTGAAATTGATGACAGATTCGGGTAAAACATACCGCATAGCGGCCGCAAGCACGGACGGAAAAACCATAAACGAACATTTCGGCAAGGCTGATTCTTTTTTGATATACGACATTGACTCAACCGGATGGAGCTTTGTTGAAAGGCGCGAAATAAAGCCCTTGTGCGGCTCATGCGAGGGTCATAACGATGAAAGTCTTTCGGCAAGCGTAGACGCGATTGCCGACTGCGACGCGGTAGTCGCGCAAAAAATAGGCCCCACAGGGAGAAGGGCGCTTACGCTTAACAACATTTCCGTTTTTGAACAGCCCGATGTTATTGACAATGTGCTGGCTAAACTGGCGGCATATTATGTGAAAAGCAAAAAGGAGAAAGAAAAATGAAAACTGTACAGATCGCGATATACGGAAAGGGCGGCATAGGCAAATCCACCACAACATCGAACCTGTCCGCCGCCCTGTCAAAACTCGGGTACAAGGTCATGCAGTTTGGCTGCGATCCAAAAAGCGACTCTACAAACACCCTGCGGGACGGCACTTACATACCGACAGTGCTCGACACGTTACGCGAAAAAAGCGCGGTAAACGCGCACGATGTGATTTTTCAGGGATTTAACGGAGTATACTGCGTCGAAGCCGGAGGTCCCGCCCCCGGCGTGGGGTGCGCGGGACGCGGAATCATAACTGCGGTTGAACTTTTTAAACAGCAGAAAATTTTTGACGAATTGGAGCTTGATTATGTGATATACGACGTTCTGGGAGACGTTGTATGCGGCGGTTTCGCGGTTCCTATACGCGAGGGCATCGCAGAGCACGTGTTCACGGTCTCTTCCGCCGACTTTATGGCCATTTACGCGGCGAACAATCTGTTCAAGGGAATCAAAAAATACTCCAATTCAGGGGGCGCCCTGTTGGGCGGCGTTATCGCAAATTCGATGAATGCGCCGTATTCAAGGGAAATAATCAACGACTTTGTAAGCCTCACGCAGACGCAGGTTGTCGAATATATACCGCGCTCTGTTACCGTAACGCAGAGCGAATTGCAGGGAAAGACAACTATCGAAGCGTCTCCCGATTCCGCGCAGGCAAAAGTTTACATGAGCCTTGCGGAAAAAATTTCGCGTCACACGGAATCAAAAACCCCCTCCCCTCTTGAAGTGCAGGAACTGCGCGGCTGGGCGTCCAAATGGGGCGATTATCTTCTCGCGCTTGAAACAGGCGTTATACGCGAAGAATTATCAGGCAATATATAAGGAGGTTATGTGATATGAAAAGCGTCTCCGTTATTCGCAAACCGTGGATAAAAAGCATTCAGGGCTGGTCGTGGATTATCACAATTATATGGATGGCGGCCGCCAATATCTGGAAACCTTTCGGCTTATACGGGCTGGTGTGTATGTTCACGCCTATCGTAATCGCGCTCTGCGGATACGGAAAAATGCACTGCGCCCGCGTCTGTCCGCGCGGATCATTTATCGATTTATTCACCCGAAAAATTTCCATCGGGCTAAAAAAACCGGCGTTTATGAATACAAAAGCCTTTCACTGGATTTTATGGGGAGCGATGATGGGAACCTTCGCATACTTGATGGTACTAACCGTTCCAAAGGGCGTATACGCGCTGGGCAATACGATTCTTGTCTTTATGGAAGCGGCTACTTTACTTGCGCTCTTGTCAGGAATTTTGTTTACGCCCCGCGCATGGTGTACCGTCTGTCCTATGGGCTTTACTACCGGAAACCTGCGCGGCCTTCTTGAAAAACGCAAATAAATCCGTCAATATCGTTTAATTAACTTAACTCGCATTGAAAAATACGCTATTATATATATATGGAAACGGATAACACGGATCGGTATTCACAACGGCGCGCGGAAATCATCGCCGCTATAAATAAAGCGATTGAATCCTTTATTGTCTTTGACGGGAAAACTATCGCCGAAGTTATGGCAAACGGTCTTTTGCCCTTAGTGGACGCTCTGGGCGTGGATCGTATCGCTGTTTTCAGCTACAGAGACAAAGACGGCAACAGGCATTTGGGACAGATTTACCGTTGGGACAGAATAGAAGGAAGCGTAGTTTCGCTGACCGATGCCATTATGCAGCTTCCTGAATGCAAGGTAACCGATGACTGGACAAATATTTTGCAAAAAAAAGAATATATTTTCAGAAACATAAGCGGCATGACACAAGACGAGCGGAATTTTTCAGGAGAATTCAAAATCAAGTCTGTTTTACTTATTCCCATTTTTTCGTACGGGGAATTTTGGGGAACAGTCGCCTTCGTTGATCATTCAAAAGAAACTGATTTCGGCGAAGGCTGCATGGATCTTATCTTTTCGGCGGCGAACCTGTGCGCCAACGCTCTAATCAGGGAAAGCCTGTACAAAAATTCCGTCAACTCTTTCAAGGCGATGGAACGCAGCAAGAAAATGGCCGATGTCCTCAATAAAACGGCCGTCACTTTCCTTTCAAACATCGAGAAAACTTTTGAAGATATTATGAATACAGGCATGACTCCGATTGCGGACATGGCAGGCCTTGACAGATTATCCGTTTGGCGAAACTTTGCTGCCGGAAATGTCTTGCACACATCGCAAATCTACCGCTGGGACAGAGTTTCGGGCGGCACTACGGAGCCGACGCCGGGACTGACGGATGTTACTTTTGCCATGCTCGCCCCGCGCTGGGAAGATATGCTGCTTAGGGGTGAATTTATAAACAGCCCGGTAAGACTTCTGCCCGAAGCTCCCATGCTCCAATCCTTCGGAGTCGTATCGGCGTTTATCACTCCCATTTTTACAGGCGGGGAATTATGGGGCTTCGTGCTTTTTGAGGATCGCAAAAACGAACGTTTTTTTGACTACGATCACGCCGAAATGATGCGTACCGCGGCGTTGTTATGCGTCAATGCCGTTATGCGCTCCGAAATGGAGCGAAATATCGCCGGAGCCAACGAACAGCTTAAAACACGGCTTGGACAGCAGGAATTGATAAGCGACATTTCAAAAAGTTTCGTTACCTCAGGCGAATCGGATACATTGATAAACGATTCGCTCGCAAGGCTTAAAAATTATCTCGGCGTTTCAAGGGCGGTCATTCTCGGCATAGATCACGAACACAACGACACTTATGTAGCGTACAGTCAGTATGATAAAGATATACCGCCTCCAAAGCCCGCAATTCCCGGCGGCTTTGATTTGATAAAAACAGGTTTCTCCTATGACATTCAGGAAGAAACAATTACGCCGGCAATTCACTGCAACGATATAACAAAAGTCCCGTCATATAACGGACTTGAACCTGCCGGTCTTCACGCGTTTGTCTGCGCGCCGCTTTATATCGAGGGACAGCTTTGGGGTATTTTAAGCGTCGAACAATGCGACAGGCCGCGCGAATGGCAGGAAAATGAAATATCGTTTATCACTACGATAGCAAGTATAATAGCGGGAGCCATCATGCACTCAATATACAACGACAGGCTTAAAACCGCCCTTTCACACGCGACAGCCGCTTCCGAAGCAAAGGGGTCTTTCCTGTCGAATATGTCGCATGAAATGCGCACTCCCTTAAATACAATCATGGGCATGGCTTCAATCGGGAAGAATTCGCCGGGACTGGAACGAAAGGATTACGCGTTAGGTAAAATCGAAGAAGCGTCGGCGCATCTTCTGGGCGTAATCAACGATGTTCTTGATATGTCAAAAATAGAGGCTGGAAAACTTGAGCTTGTCCTTGCGGATTTCTCTTTTGAAAGAATGCTGAAAAAAGCCGTAAACGCCAACTGTATCCGCATGGAACAGAAACTCCAGGAATTTCACGTAACAGTAGACGGAAAAATACCCCATATCCTTTGCGGAGACGATCAGAGGCTTTCACAGGTAATTATCAATCTGTTAAGCAATGCCGTCAAATTCACTCCTGAAGGCGGAAGCATAAGCCTTAACGCTTTCCTTCAGTCGGAAGAAGACGGGCTTTGTACAGTCGCGGTAGAAGTCAGCGATACGGGCATAGGAATTGAAAGTGAAAAAATAGAAAAGCTCTTCAACGCTTTTGAACAGGCGGACTCAGGGACATCACGTAAATTCGGCGGCACGGGTCTTGGGCTGGCAATCTCAAAGCGCATAGTCGAGATGATGGGCGGACAGATAACTGTTAAGTCCGAAAACGGAAAGGGATCGGTTTTTGGTTTCACCTTTAAAGCATCCCGTGGAAAAGACAGCGGCGTCTCTCTTCTCGATCCTTCTGTAAACTGGGAAACAATGAAAGTCCTTGCGGTTGACGACGCGCAGGAAGTACTCTCGTATTTTTCGGACATATTCAGCCGGTACGGAGTGTTATGCGACACCGCGTTAAGCGGAGAGGACGCTCTGAAAAAAATGGAAAATACAGGCGGGTATGACATATTTTTTGTTGACTGGAAAATGCCGGGAATGGACGGCATTGAGCTTACAAAGCGGATAAAAAACAGAACGGATAAAAAAAGCGTCGTCATAATGATTTCGGCTACCGAATGGTCGCTGATACGGGAAGACGCCGAAAGCGCCGGCGTAGACAAATTTTTGATGAAGCCGCTTTTCGCTTCGGATATCATGGACTGTATGAATGCGTGCCTTGGAGTAGGCGGTTCCAATACGGAAAAACAGCAGAAGACGGTCAAGGCTGGAGAATTAAAGGGGTGCCGCATCCTGCTTGCCGAAGATGTTGAAATAAACCGTGAAATCCTGCTTGCCAGCATGGAAGGAACGGACGCGGAAATTGACTGCGCGGAAAACGGACATGAAGCGCTGCGCCTGCTCTCGGAAAATCCCGAAAAATACGATCTTGTTTTTATGGACGTGCAAATGCCGCTTATGGACGGGCTTGAGGCTACGCGCCGCATACGTCAAAAAGGCAGTAAAATCCCCATTATTGCCATGACAGCTAATGTATTCAAGGAAGATATTGAAAGCTGCCTTGCTGCAGGCATGGACGACCATATAGGCAAGCCCCTTGATATGAGCAATGTCCTTGAAAAAATACGAAAATACCGACATAAAAACAAAATAACGACAGACGGATAAAGACAGTTTTATTCTTCCCGCGCAACCTTTTTCCCAAAAGCCGCTCTAAATTCACATGATACAAACCCTCAAAAATACACTGGCGGATTTATGCCTTGTTTCATCGGAAAAATATAAAGACCGTCCCGCCTTTACGATGATAAGCGGGGGGAAAATAACAAGACGCGTAACGTACGCGCAGATGGGGCTGCGCTCCCGGCAGATTGGAAATCTCCTTAACAGGCTGGGCGTTGTAAGAGACGAAAAGGTTCTGCTTTTTTCAGAAAATTGCCCTGAGTGGCCTCTTGCGTACTTTGGTATCGCGTTTGCGGGAGCGGTTTCCGTTCCGCTGCTTACAGGCTTCTGCGCTGAACAGGTTCAAAATATTATAAATCACTCGCAAATTTCGGCGATCTGCCTGAGCCGTGCGGCGGAGGAAAAACAAAAACTTTCTTCTTACGGACTGCCGCTCATCTTTATCGACAGCGTTTCAGGCGATGAAATTTCAGTATCGGTTAATGGAGAACAAAGACGGATGACGCTTAACGCGGACACAGGCGCGGCTTATCATCAACGCGGACCGGACGAACTTGCAACGATCATTTACACAAGCGGAACCCAAGGCAACAGCAAGGGAGTAATGCTGACAGGCGCGAATTTAATTTCCAGCGCACTATCTTCACTTGACTTTGTAAAAATATACCCGAGCGACCGCCTGTTATCGGTACTGCCGCTCGCTCACACCTACGAATGCAGTCTCGGCCTTCTTACGCCTCTTTTATGCGGCGCAAGTATCGCCTATCTTGAAAAGCCGCCATCTCCATCGGTATTGCTGGAAGCCGCCGGTATTCTGCGCCCTACCGCGATGATAACGGTTCCACTTTTAATAGAAAAAATTTACAGAAGCGCAATCGCGCCAAAACTGCGCAAAAGCAGGCTGTACAAATTTCCCGTTACGCGATCTTTGGCGGTATTTTTCGCCGGAAGAAAACTTATTTCCGCGCTGGGAGGCCGCATCCGTTTTTTCGGCATAGGCGGCGCGCCCCTTTCGCCCGATGTTGAAAAATTCCTGTATCGCGCAGGATTCCCCTACTCTACCGGTTACGGCCTTACGGAAGCTTCTCCGTTTGTAGCAGGTAACACGCCGCGCCGTTTTCAGCCCGGCTCAGGCGTCCGCGCTCCGCACGGCGTTAAGGTACGAATCGCCGCAGGCGGGGCAGGCGAAGGCGAAGGAGAGATTCAGATTCGCGGGCCGAATGTGATGATGGGTTACTATCGCGACGGTGAAAGGACTGCCGAAGCGTTCACGTCCGACTCATGGCTGCGTACAGGCGATCTTGGCAGCATTGACAAAAAAGGCAGGCTCCATATCAGGGGAAGGCTCAAGGCGTTGATTCTCGGTCCGTCGGGAGAGAACATCTACCCAGAAGAGATTGAGGGCATTCTTGGTTCTTCGCGTCTTGTCGAGGACGCGCTTGTCTACTCGGGTGAAAAAGGCGAACTTGTCGCCCTTGTCCGTCTGAGCGAGGCCGCAAAAGCCGCCGCCGGCGCTATTGAACACGCTTTGGAAGATCTGCGTTCATGGGCAAACAAAAAACTCGCGTCCTTCTCGCGCCTGAGCAGAATCGAAATAAAAAACGAGCCTTTCGAAAAAACACCCACCATGAAGATCAAGCGTTATCTGTATGATTAATTTTATCCGGCGCGGATAATATTTTGAGCGTTCTTATCAAGACGGGAATAACGACAACAAGACTCGCTATTTCAGAGACGGGTCTTGCAAGCTGAATGCCGTCCAATCCCAGAAGGGGACCGAGGATAAAGATACTCGGAAGAAGAAAAAGTCCCTGACGCGAAAGGGCGACGATGCTTGCTTCAAGAGCCTTTCCCATTGTCTGCGTCATCATGTTGACCATTATTATCCCGGCCGTGAACGGGAGGCTGATACATTGTAGCCGAAGGCCAAACGCGCCTATGGCTATCACATCAAGGTCGTCCTTGCGGAACAGGGCTATAATGTTAGGCGCAAATATAGCAAGAAAAATTGATATTACAAAAAGACTTGAACAGCAAAAACGGACGCAGAACCAGAAAGCTTTCTTTACGCGGCTGTATAGCCTGGCTCCGTAATTAAAACCGCACACTGGCTGAAAACCCTGACCAAATCCCAGCACTACCGAAGTCGCGAACATGGAAATCCTGTTTGAAATAGAGATCGCCGCGATTGCCGCGTCTCCGTAAGGCCGCGCAAAGTGGTTAATGATTATCGAAGCTATACTCATAAGACTCTGGCGTAAAAGCGCCGGAACCCCTCCCCTGAACATTTCTACATAACGCGACATGGAAGGAGAAAAATGCCTAAAGTTGATCGGTATATTCCCTTTGCGCGTCACGCCGTAAAAAAAGAGAATAAAAAAACTTACCATCTGGCTTATCATTGTAGCGATCGCCGCCCCCTTGACTCCAAGACCAAATACAAAAATAAAAAGAGGATCGAGAAAGATGTTGAGTATCGCCCCTGTCAGCATTCCTGCCATCGCGATTGCCGCGCTTCCCTGAAAACGCAGCTGTTGGTTTAAAACCGTAGCGGATACCATCCAGGGAGAAGCGAGCATAATAAAAACAATGTACTCTTTCGCGAAGGGTTTGATTGTCTGCGTCGCGCCAAGCCCTGAAACCAGCGGATCAAGCGCAAAAAAAGAAGCGGCGGCGATTAAGGCCATGGCAATAAAGCCGCTTATCAATCCCGTCGCCGCCATCCGGGACGCGCCGTCCGTATCTTGAGCCCCCAAAGCGCGGGCCATGTAATTACCCGTTCCCTGCCCGAAGAAAAAACCCATAGCCTGAATAACAGCCATCAGCGGAAACGCTATTCCAACCGCCGCCACCTGGCTTGTCCCAAGCGTACTTACAAAATAAGTATCGGCCATGTTGTAAAGCGCGGAGATAACCATAATTGTTATGCTAGGCGCTGCCAGACTTAAGACAAGTTTTTCAACCGGCGCTGTGGTCATTTTGACAAATTTTTCATTTTTATTTGAACCTAAATCTTCCTGCGGCATAAGATCAGTATATCAGCTTATCCCGATTCATGTAATTGTTCCGGCCGGCCTTTGCAGCTTGACAAAACAAAAAAAAATTATCAAAGTTAAAATAAGCAAGTTATGAAAGCCAAAAGCGCGGTAATATTTTTTCTCATAACCCTAATCTCGTTAAATAATATCCATGCCGTTGAAATAACAAAAAGTGAAATTGAAGCTTTTCTGAGAGGCGAATACAGCCGGGCTTTCAATTACTACGGAGATATATCGGCCATTGGCTCCATAGAACTGAATAATATGTTTGCTTTCAGGCTTGGGTTTTCGCTGGGAAATGCGGCGGACAGCACAAATATTAAAACACATACAAGCGCCGCTTATATTCCATTTTCACGAATACCTCTTGATTTTCGCGTAATATATATTTATAACGGCATTCCCGATTATGAGAATCATACCCATACAATTCTGCCGCTTGTTTCTTATAACGCCGCCAGAGCGGGAATATCAATAGGCCCCGGCCTGCGCTTTACGTCTTTTTTCAATGAAATCGCCATATTTGAATCGATACTTTCATTTTCTGTGTATTTTAATTTCATCAACAATGACAGCTTGCGTATCGGGATAAGCATCGCAAATTTCAACGATTTTCAGATCAAAAATTTCGGCGCTTATTCGCTCAAATTTAACACCGCAATTCGCCTGGACAGCAACCTGCAAATAATAAATGATCTTGAACTTTCGCAGAGCGGCGGCGACGGTTTAAGCACTGCTTTTTACGGGTTTGGCTGGAGGGGAGGAATAAGGTATACATGGTAAAATCCCATTTAAAAATATTTATTTTATTTCTCATATCCTGCGTGTTTTGTTTTATAAGCGCCTGTGATGTCGATCTTCTCGGCCTGTTTTATTCAAGCGATCTTGACGAACGCCTCGCGGAACGTGATAGCTTCAAATATCCCTCCGGCGTAAATAGAAATTTATCTCTTCCAGATACATATTCTTTTATCGTGTTAACCGACACTCATATAGAAGACGGAAATGCCTTTGGCCTTGAAGCTCTTGCGGGTGCAATTACGGCTGATATAAATATAAAATTTATTGTCTTTTTGGGCGACATTACCCAATACGGCTCCAGAAGAGATGTAATCAAATTTATTGATATATCGGAAACTTTCGGCGTTCCCTGCTATCCTGTTATCGGAAACCACGATATTTACTTTAACAACTGGCCGGTATGGAAAGACCTTATCGGCTCAACGCGCTACAGGATCGACGGCGGCGGCGCAACGCTTTTTATTCTGGACTCCGCCAACGCTTTCTTCGGAAAGGAACAGCTTGACTGGCTGCAAAGGGAAATTAAAAATACATCCGGGCGAGTCTTTGTTTTTACCCATGCCAATCTTTTTGTAAACGATCCTCTGGACATTTATCAAATATCGGATATGAATGAACGCGCCCGCATCGTGTCAATTCTGAAAAACAAATGCAACATTATGTTTATGGGTCATTCGCATGAACGGCTGGAAAACACAGCGGGAAACGTCAAGTACGTCAATATTGAAGATTTCAAGGACACTAAAATTTACTGCCTTGTATCTGTAACAGGCGCAGGCGTTACCTACACATTCAAAAAACTGTGACAACCGGCATTCCTTCGTCAGGATGCACTTGCCTGTATGCGTACTTTTAAATATAGTAACAATTATGGCAGATTATATCGAACCTAAGGTTCTTAAAGGTTTCAGGGATTTTCTCCCGCCTGCGGAAATTGTCCGCCGCGGTTTAATGGAAAAAATAGAAAACTCATTCCGCTCTTTCGGCTTTGTTCCGATTGACACTCCGGCACTTGAATATGCGGAAATTCTTCTAGGTAAAGGGGGCGGCGAGACAGAAAAACAGATTTATCGTTTTACCGACAACGGAGAGCGGGACGTCGCCCTGCGTTTTGACCTGACTGTCCCCTTTGCGCGTTTTGTCGCTCTGCACCGCGCGGAGTTGTCCTTCCCCTTCAAGCGTTATCACATAGGCAAGGCCTGGCGCGGCGAAAATACACAGAGAGGCCGTTACCGTGAATTTATCCAGTGCGATTTTGACATAATAGGCAGCGATAAAGCGGCCTGTGATTTTGAGATTCTTCTTTTAATCCGCGCCGCCCTTCTTGATTTGGGACTTGATTTTACAATTCACGTAAATCACCGGGGGCTCTTTAACAGATTCCTCATCTCTATCGGCCTACAGGAAAAATCGACAGAAATTCTTCGCGCCGTAGACAAACTTTCAAAAGTCGGCCGGGAGGAAACTCTGAAAAGCCTTGCCGGGCTGACGGACGCGGATAAGGCGCAAAAGATACTTGATTTCATAAGCGCAGGCGGCGATTTTTCGCAAACACTCAAGCGCATAACGGAACTATCAGGCGGCCCCTGCGAAGAATCCGATCGTCTTCAGTCCCTGTGGCAATTCATGCGCGACGCCTGCGTTGAGGAAGAGACAGGCGGCTGTGTCCCCTTTGTCCTCGATCCTTCGATTACCCGGGGGCTTGACTACTACACCGGCGTTGTTTTTGAAACATTTTTAAAAGAACTGCCGGATATAGGATCGATATGTTCAGGCGGACGCTACGACAACCTCTGCGGTTTGTATTCCAGGGACAAAGATTCAATGTGCGGAGTCGGCGCGTCTATCGGTCTTGACAGACTCATTGCCGCTCTGGAAAGCCTCGGGAAACTGCCGGATACGAACGGCTGTCAGGCCGCCATCGCCTGCGTCAACGCAGAACATTCCGGTCTTTATCAGGCATTGGCGCAAAAACTGCGGAAAGAAGGCATTATCTGCGAAGTGTTTACAGAACAGGGAGGCGAAAAGCAGCTTGTAAAACAATTCGTACTCGCCGAAAAAAGAGGGATGCGTTATGTGTTAATTCCGGGCGAGAATCCTTTAAGCGGTTCCGTCACTCTGCGCGATCTTGTCAGCCGCCAAAACAGCGAACTGTCTTTGGAACAGGCGATTTGTAAAATTAAATCATAAATAATTTATGGAGGTTAAAAAAATGGAAGAGAAAATTCTGAAAGTGAACGGTATGTCCTGCGAACATTGCGTAAAAGCGGTGAACAACGCGCTGGGCGCAATTTCAGGCGTCGCGAATATCGCGGTCAGTCTTAAGGAAGGGACAGTTTCCTTCAAACACGATCCGGCGCTTGCGCCACTTGAAACAATCAAGGCGGCTATAATTGAAGAAGGCTTCGAAACAGTGTAATGACGCGCGGGAAAAAAGCTTTCCACAAGATTGACAAAATAAATTTTACATTGTACAATGTATTTATCTGTCTACATAAATTTCATCTTTAATAGTCAGCTCTTACATTTGCTGTAAAGTTTTTTTAAAAGGAGAAAATAATGAAAAAAATCCTGCCTTTTATTTTTGTAGCGATAATTGGATTTGCGCTGTCAGGGTGCGCTTTAATGCAGTCCGCCCAATCAACGAATCTCCCGGTTATTACTGTTGTAAACAATACAGGTTACAGGTGTTATTATCTGTATCTCAGCCCGATTACAACCGACGATTGGGAAGAAGAGCTGCTTGGAGATAAGATTCTTGAGAGCGGTCAAGGTGTCAGGGTCACGCTGGAACACCCGTTAAGCCGGGAAAATCGTTATGATTTCAAGATGATAGATCTGGACGGAGACTCATACACAAAATGGAATGTTCTTTTGACAGAGGGAGCCGTAGTTATATTTACATTTGACGATTTAGATTAATCCTCTATTGTGAAAAAAGATAAAAATCACACTCACCTTATTGGAAAAATCGCGGTTACAGATACAGAACTAAATCCTTCGGGAACAGTATTGATAGACAACGAAATTTACGACGCAAAAACCGACGGCGAATTTGTGGAAGCAGGCAGAGGAGTGAGGGTAACCCGTGTCAGTGGAAAGAAAATTTTTGTAAAAAGAGTTTAAGTTTCAGCATTTACTAAAATTCTAAAAATCGCTATACTGTCCCTATGACGAAAATCAGCATGAAAACACCCCTTGTCGAAATTGACGGGGACGAAATGACGCGGGTTCTTTGGGAAGTGATAAAAGAAAAACTGCTCCTCCCCTTTGTCGACCTTAAAACAGAATATTTTGATCTTGGGCTTAAAAACCGCGACAACACCGATGACGATGTAACGGTAAAATCGGCCGAGGCTATCAAACGGCTGGGCGTGGGAGTAAAGTGCGCGACCATTACCTCAAACGCCGCGAGGCAAAAAGAGTACGACCTGAAACACCTGCACCCAAGTCCAAACGCGACAATCAGGGCGATACTTGACGGCACGGTGTTCCGTAAGCCCATTACAGTCAGCCGCATAAAGCCGTCCGTGAACACATGGAAAGCGCCCATCGTTATCGGCCGTCACGCTTACGGCGACGTGTACAAGGCGGCGGAAATGGAAATTGAAGGGCCGGGCAAGGTGGAACTTGTCTATACAAAAACCGATGGAACGGAAAGGCGGATTAAAGTCGCGGATTTTAAAGGAAGAGGCATTGTTCAGGGAGTGCACAACTACGACGAATCGATCAGGAGTTTCGCGCGCGCCTGTTTTATTTACGCGCTAACGGAAAAACTTTCCGTCTGGTTCGCGACGAAGGACACAATTTCAAAAATCTACGACGGCCGCTTCAAGGCGATTTTCGGCGAAGTGTACGAAACCGAGTTCAAGGAAAAATGCGCCGC
>JGI24698J34947_10000818_pt1 | contig 15524 bp, 12 predicted proteins | sample TergutMp193P3_FD_34947 | JGI IMG/M metagenome (IMG submission 34947) | reverse complement strand
GGCCGGGTGCCCTCCAATCCTGTATGGTTTAAGGTTGGGTAGGGCTGGCCGCGAAGCGGCCGGGTGCCCTCCATATTATTATTAGTTGACTTTTTATTTTTATTTTGACTTTAAAAATCTTGATTTTTTTACCCCCTTGCGCCCGCCCCCGCGCGCTATATATATTGTATATGCGCCCCGCCCCTGCTACGTCTGGGCGGGTATTGACTTTTGAGCGTCGGGATGTTATAATATATAATATAACCTTAAGTACAGGAGTTGTCATGAAATTGCATGACGTGGTAACCGCCGAGCAGTTTTCGGAATATTACGCGTCCAACAATCTGCGCACCGCCGAGGAGAAGGTGAGTTACCTGACAAAGGCAATGAAGATACGGGCGACGCGCAGTCACGGGCGGGAGACGCCGGAGGAGGCTCTTGCCGGACTTGAAGAGCTTGCGCTGCTTGGCTTTTGGAGGGCTTCCTGGTAATGGCCGGCAAATACAAAGATATTTCCCGGAAGGGCCCCCGCGAAGCCGCCACCATTGTTGCCGCTGTGGATAAAAGCAATTACCTTGCGCACACCATACGCGAGATAGAGCTTGCCATACTCAAAGAGCAGGGTTTTCACTATCACATTCTCACCTACGCGTCGGCCATGCGTAAGACTGCCAAAATCTATTTCAGCGACGAATGCTGCACAATACAGTTGCCGTTTATGTGTGAAGAAATGGACGATAAAAATATCAGGCTTATTTTGGCGCACGAACTGGGCCACGTAATACACCACTTCGACAATCTTAAAAACCCTGAAATCCTCGATAATCCCGACCCGCCCCCGGAAGAGGAGATGTACGCGTGGGTGTTTGCGTACTATCTGATATGGCGAAAAAGCGAATCGCACAAGTCTGATATAGCGCGCGAAAAGTTTATTTATGATACCGGCAAATTGAGGTCTGCCTTGTCAAACATCACAAAAAATAGCGCCCCCGAATTGCACGATGACATAATGGGAAGGATAATTCACGGGGAATAGTCCCCGGGTTGCCGGTAGTGTTTTGCCGTTTTGACTTTAATTTTAACATTTTGACCGCATTAAAAGGTTGGGTAGGGCTCGCCCCGCAGGGGCGGGGTGCCCTCCAGATTATTATTTGACTTTTTATTTGACTTTAAAACCTTACGGTTTTAAAGCTTTACGGTTTTAAAAGCATTAGTCGTCCAACGCCACATCCTTGTTATGCTCGGTAAAAAACTGCATGTGCCACGTCCCGGGGAACAGCAACACTTGACAATTGTCTTTGTCAAACGCTAACTGCGCGCCCATGGGTATGTGCATGCCGGCCTCGTTCACCGGGTCGCCGTTTTTGCTCTGTATCCGCTTGACGATCGTCCAGTCTGTGGGCTCTATGCGCGACGCGGCGCCGTACTCCGATTCCAGCCTGTATTGCACCAGATCAAACTGGAGCGGGCCTACGGCGCCGAGGAGCGGGACGCGCTGGTGGCCGGAGGGGATTTCGAACAGTTTTACCAGCCCTTCCTGGACGAGCTGCGAGAGGCCTTCGCGGAAGCGTTTGTAGTTCGCGGGGCTCGGGTTNCGGATGTAGGCGAAGCATTCTGGGGGGAAACTCGGGATTTCGTCGTAGGCGATATTTGAGTCCTCGCTCAGGGTGTCGCCTATGGAGAGCGCGTCGGTACCCATTACGCCGATCACGTCGCCGGCGCAGGCTTCGTCGACCGTTGTGCGTTCGCGCCCGAAGACGTTGCTTGTGTTGGCAAGGCGCAGCGTTTTGCCGGTGCGGGTGAGCGTTACGGGCATGCCGCGCGTGAACATGCCGGAGACGATGCGGACGAACGCCATGCGGTCGCGGTGCCTGGGGTCCATGTTGGCCTGTATTTTGAATACGAAGCCGGAGAACGTTTCCCTGTCGGGGCTGATCTCCTCCCCGCCGCTGCGCCTCGGGAGGGGCGGCGGCGAGTATTCCAAAAAGCCGTCAAGGAGCAGTTGCACCCCAAAGTTGTTCGCGGCGCTGCCGAAGAAGACCGGCGTCGTCTTTCCGGCCAGAACGTCGTGGGGCGAAAACGACACGCCGGCGTGCTCGACCATCTCCATCTCTTCGCAGAGCGTATTGTAGACCAATGGGCTCAATTTTTCCCTGACGACCGGGTCGGAGAGTCCGCCGCTCGTCTCGACGGGCGCGCGGTACGCGCCGCCGGGGACGCGTTCGTAGAAGTGCGCCAGGCCGGTCTTGCGGTCGAGGACGCCCCTGAAGTCCGCGCCGGAGCCCAGCGGCAGGTTCATGGGGTACGCGCCGATGCTCAGCACGCGCTCTATTTCGTCGAGGAGCGCCAGCGTGTCTAAGGCGGGGCGGTCCATCTTGTTGACAAAAGTGAATACCGGGGTGTTTTTCCTCCTGCAAACCTCAAACAGTTTGCGGGTCTGCGCCTCGATCCCCTTCCCCGCGTCGATCACCATGATGACCGAGTCGACGGCNGTGAGGACGCGGTAGGTGTCTTCCGAGAAGTCCTTGTGGCCTGGGGTGTCGAGCAGGTTGACGCGGTAGCCGCCGTAGTCGAAGTTGAGCACGGTCGAGGTGACGGAGATGCCGCGTTTGCGCTCGAGCTCCATCCAGTCGGAGACGGTGGCGCGCTCCTTCTTCCTTGTCGTAACGGAGCCGGCCAGATGCACCGCCCCGCCGTAGAGGAGCAGTTTCTCGGTCAGCGTAGTCTTGCCCGCGTCCGGGTGCGACACGATGGCGAACGTGCGCCGGCGCGATATCTCCCGCGAAATTGTCATACCCCCCTCACGACGTTAAAATCACATACGGGAATACTGCCGCAGTGGCAATTATCCGAGTCAAATATAATATATGGCGCCGGGCAGGGCAAAAAAGACGGGCTATCTCCAGTCCCTGTTTATTTCCCCAAGCAGCCAGCCGGTTACCGCGTCGACGCCGGTGGAGTTTTGGCCGCCGGAGTTTACGGCAAAATACCGGGCGTTCGCGAACTTCCACTCCATCTTCCTCAGGAGCGACTCCTCCCCGTTTTCCCTCAGGAACCGCCTGCACGCCTCGTCGGCGTCGTCCCTTGTGGGCCCGGCGAACCGCTCCGGCAGGTCGAAAAGCGCCGTTTTGGAGAATACGACCGCCACAGGTTTTGAAATCCGCTCCGTTACCTTGATATTGTAGTTCTTCTCCATGTTGACAATGAGCGCGTCGTAGACGTCCTCGACCGGGGTCAAACTGGGGCTGACCCCGGCGGCGGCCAGCCCGTCCTCGTAGCGGGAGTACACTTCGGGGATCGAGAACGGGTCTATTATAAATATGAGCGCGCTGAAATAGTCGTAGAACTTGTGCGCGACTAAATGCTGGGTACTCGAAAACGCTTCCCCCGCGGAGTCGTAGAGGTAAAGCAGCGAGCGGTTTTTCCCCATTTTGGAATCCTTCCCGCCCGAACCTTTCTTCTCGTCCGACAGGAAGATGTTCAGCGCGACGGGGTTGTTCTCCGGCGTCTTCCCCAAAATCACGCCGGAATTGAGCCTCTCTATCTGCTGTTCATAGAGATGTTTGTTGTAGTCGTTCATAAACTCAAAATCCAGATGCCTGCGCACCGCGAAGTCTTCCCTCACGCTCCACACCATNGAGAATACAAAGAATGTCTTGCCGACCGACGGNGCCCCCACGATGGGTATGGCAACCGGCCTCGCCTCCTCCGACATGATGGAACTTTCGCAGGACGGGCAGGTCGCCGGCAGTTTGCTGCGCCCGTTGAAAAACACAGTTGGGATCTTTTCGCCGCACTCGCACCTGCGCATAAATATGCCGTAAGAACTGGGGTACAGACGGTCATGCTTCGCGTTGCATCTCGGGCAATGGTACACAGGCAGAATGCTCTTGGCGTAGCAGTGCGGGCAGGCCGTAAATATCCGCCTCCACCTCCTGTAGCCCGCGTCTAAGAGCCACAAAAGCGAATACGCCGCGTACACGACCAAAGCCACCGACAGCAGAACCGTGACGTGGACGGCGCTGCACGCCACAAAGAGGGCCGTGCCGAAAACATAGACAGATATCCCCATGCCCCAGTTAAACGGGGTGGCGAACGTCCCGCCAGGCTTGTTGAAGCACTCTTTCGCGCTCTCGTCGTTGGACGCCCAGCTTTCCGCGATCGTACGCCACAAATCGCCGTACGCGTCCCCGAAAAAGTAATTTTTTACCGCCGGCTGTTTCATACCGTGGCTGTCTTTCTGTTAACGTTCCTGTAAAACGCCCTGCAATAATTCCTTATGGCGATAAAGGCGCCCCAGACGCTGCCAACCGGCAGGACGACATACAGCAAAATCATTACATATACTACAACTATCACCAACAACCAAATTGCCCCGCCCCCCGAATCTGAATTAGACACGGCTACCCCCTTTGTCAGATTTGAAAAAGATTCCCTTAATTCCATCAACCACCCCGCCCACAAAAGAGCCCCCGCCCCTAATGGCCGCGGCCTTCTCCATCAGCTTCTCCCACCTCTCGCCCTTGCCGGAACCGGCATACCGCTTTTCTAAAAACTTCAAGTGTTTCCTGTCTATACCTGACAAAACGCCGGCCGTAAAATCAGTGACATCAGAGACTTTTACTTCCGATTTATTCGGGTTGTCCTCAAGAAATATGGTATAGTCAGCTAATTTGTATATAANGTACGATTCGGTCTTGTTCTTCTCCGCCATTATCTGGAATTTATGGTACATAATGAGTTCGTCCATAAATTTTTGCCGCAGGCCCCGGTTTTCCATTAAAAACGGAAATACATGGCCGTAATCCATGCTGCCCTGCGCATTGGATATCCTGCGGAATACGGCTTTTAAAACCGGCGCGATATACGGCGAATCCAATACCGCGGGCTTGAATTTTTTCTTCAACTCATCAAAAGCGTTCGGCAGCGAGATTGATTTATCGGTAATTTTTTGCTTCAACAGCATAAGCTCTATTTTGCCGCCGCCCGCGTTCCCGCCGGACTTTTCCTTTATTGACGCTATCAGCTTCAGATCGTCAGCCTCGAAATCATCCTTCTTCGGGTCCACGCATGACTCAAACAACTCAACCATCTCGCCCTGATACCGGGTGTATTTGTGTTTATCCGAGAAACGGATCAACTTTAACATCTCGGCAGGCTGCGGATTGCCCTTAATGGCCTGAACGTAGCTGCCGGTCAACGATTCCTGATATTCCGGCTGTGTGGACAATTCAATATCATCCCAGAACAAACTTCCCNTGCCGCTGTCATCCGTATTTTTCAGAAAGTACGGCATTAAATCAACCAGCAGCTCCAGATTCTTAATGGTGCGGATACCGTCATGCAGTTCCTTCGGATTCACAAAATTCCGCCTGGTGAGCAAGTCCGGCATATACGCGGGCGGCAGCTTATCCTCCGCCGGTGCCGACAGGTCGGACAATACTGTTACGAATGTTTCCGCGCCGCCATCCGCCGCGCTTGAAAGCAAAAGCGGCAGGCACTCTTTCAAATCAGCAGCGCCGCGTAGTTTCCCTTTTATAGCCTTAACCGACTGGCTGTTATTGAGCAGTTTCCTGACATCGTATCCGCATACGCGCGCGTTTTGAATGGCAATGGCCAGCGTACAGGCCGCGAATTTGCCGTCGCGGGAATCGGAAAGCGGGGTATACATGTCATTCAGACTTTTTTCGTCAAAGAACATGCTGGAAAAGCCGCTTTGCCGCTCATGCAGGATTTTCGCGACGAGGCCGTTTATTTCCAAAACTTTCTGAAAATGCGTCTCGTCGGAAAGTTTCTCCTCGTTTTCATATATCACGTATGACGCCCATCGCGCGTATACGCCGAATATCTTTTCCAGACTGTCCGCGCTTTGCGCTTTCTCCGCGATTTCGGCAACGGCGGAAAAGAATTTTTCCATTTCCTGAGCGTCAAGCGAGATATTTGTTACCGATTTTTCCAGATAGTCCCGGTAATCGGCCAGAAACGATTTCATGGCTTCCGGTTTGGCGTACTTGCGGGTAAAATCGGCGAACTCGAGCAAACTGTCGGGGCTCGCGTTTTTATCGTCGCGCGCGGCGAACAGTTTATATACGGTGTCGATGTCCCTGTTTATAACGTCATAGTCGTAGCTGTCGAAGAACGCCTTGAATTTTTCGAATTTGCCGTAGGAGACTTTTATGGCGGTTTCGGCAATATTCGGGTACAGGTAATCGCGTTCCATGGCGCTGACCCTCCGCGCGCCGAGGTCGAACACGTAGAACTGGTGTTTGAAAGCCATCTCATTGGAAGGGTCGAAGCGGCTGCCTTTCGGGGAGGTGGCGGCGGCAAGAAAATTTGTCCTCGACGGGTCTACGGTATAGGTTGAGAACGTCAGGTTTTGCAGGAGTCCGGCGGGAAAGGCGAATGACAGCGCGGCGATCCAGCGGGCCGCTTCCCGCGAGTCCGCCACGAGCACAATGCCGCGCCGGCTTTCGGCGTTTTCGATGACGGCGTTTATCAGTTTCCGCAGAACCCCTTCCGAATCGTTTTCCTCCAGAAAGCCCCTTACGTTGTCTATGGTAATCTCCGCGTTCAAAATCAGGTTTCCGGCGTCGGCCGCGGGCAGTTTTTCCGGGACTTCAGCGGTATTCCACTCCGCGCCGGTCAAATCGGTTCTGAAAGATTCCGACCTGTACAAATATACGGGCGCAAACGGAAATGGGCCGCTCTCCATAACAAAGGCGTGCGCGATGAAATTCCCCGGGCGGCCAGAATAGTCCTGCGCCAGCGCAACTGACTGAAGCGCCCCGAACCTCCCGCTTTTAAGGCGGAAATAGCTGAAGGAGACCGGAAACAGCTCCGCGATCTCCTCTTTGGACGGGCAGGACGGCAAGCCCATGGGAGCGATGTAGTTTCCGAGTTTCTCTATCTCCAGCAGCTCGTCGCCGGAGAGGCCGCCGGAATGCGAGTAAAACTGAAAGCCCGAAGAGCCGGACTGCCCTTTTATACATGACGTGTAAATCGTCTGCAATACCCTCATACCTGTTTCCCCTCAATTATACCATGTTTATAGAGCAGCCACAAAAANGGGTCTTCAACCCTTATTGGCCGGAGTTTTGGAATGTCCTGCCCATCCGGCACGGAACCGAGGGCGGATATTCCGAAAAAGGCGTAATCGTTAAAATTGTGCCTGACNGTATTAAGAAAACCGCTCCCGCCGAANTCCTTCATAAAGCCCTCTATCACGTCGTTTACGTTCTTCGCGTCGGTAAGGTTGAAATAGCCGTTGTGATCCCCGGCGGAGAACAGGAATTTATTGTCTTCCAAAAGCTCCTCCATGGCGTCAATTTTGGAAAACACGAGCGCGATGGGAATATCGATCTTCTTTCTCATGTCCGTGTATTTGGACGCGGTTCTGATCAGGTTGGCCACCCTCTCCACAATATCCTCCGTTTCCGCGTTTATCGGCGGCAGGTTCAGCCTGGAGCTAAGCTGGTCGCGGATTTCCGGCACCTGCAGGGGGTCGACGAGGAGGATTATCCCGTGGGAATTGTAAATATACTTGTTCTCCGTCCTCATCGTGTCCATGGCGTTGAGGTCCTCGCCGGCGGTATCAAAAAAAGCGAGCGTGCTGACGTCGGATATCCTGTTCCTGACAAGGCCGAACAGCCACGGCCTCATAAACGACAACGAATAGATCAGCGGTATCTTAACATTTATGTTGGCCCGCGCGGACTGCGTACCGGCAATAACCTTGTGATCCTTAAAAACCGGCTTGTAAAACTCTTCGCGGTACCTCCTCGACGTATTGTCGTCAAGCGACTGCAGGTTGGCGTTGAACGCGTCGCTTATGTGCTTCTTGATGGAATCTATCAGGACCGCGACGTAGTGGCTCTTGCCGGCAAACTTCGCGCCGATAAACGCGAAGTTCAGGTCCCTGTATTTGCCCGTCGTGTACGGCAAATCGTTGTGGCAGTTCGGGCAGATCCTGTTGGACGACAACTCGCCGCAGTGCGGGCACCGGCATTTCCCTTTCCTGGAAATGTCGGAAAACGTCCGGTTCATCCTGACCGGCGTTATGTCCCTGAAGCGCGCGTACACCTCGTCAATCTCCGGATCGCACTTGTAATTCTGGCATCTGAACTCAACCCCGCTCTTCTTGTATTCTGAAAAGCAAAACGGGCATACGAGAGATCTGCCTACCACCCTGTTCGTAGTCCTGTACAGCACCCGGTATAACATCTTATACGTCGCTTTGTCCTTCATCTTTTCCAATATTTTATCCATCATTTCGGTTCAGCTCCTTATAAGTTCCATTCTGGGGTTATCTTCCGCAAAAAAAAGCCTTATTTCCTGATTTTCCACTTCCCGCGGCGGAATATCTATATCTCGCGTAAGTTTCATTATATCAACACCCTTTATGCTCATAACGCACTTGCCGTCCTGCTTTTTCAGCGGAAAGCCGCCCCGCTTGGCAACGACAAGTATCTCCGGCAACTCATCGACCGGCTGTTTGCATTCCAGCCTGACGCACGCGGTTTTCGCCGAAAACATGCGCCCCTTTTTAACTACCTTGTACATAATATTTATCTTGCCGGAGTTTACCACCAGGCAATCCACGCCTTTTGAGAAGTATTCCCTGCCGCCGCTCGCGTAACGGCAGCATACTGTAAAATAATAGTCCCTCCCCTCCGGCTGCTTTATGACAAAACCGTGTGCCTTCCCGTACTGCGCTCTGGTAAAAAACGCCGTTACCGGAGCCGTTTTTTCCTTGTTGTGCGAATATTCGATCTTCACCGAATCGCACCTGGCCGGAAACTCCCAATCTAAATACAGGTTTCCGCCCGAGATTTTTCCGCGGAGGTTTTTAACGTCTTCCAGAACCATTTCCAAAAACACGGGCGCGTCCAGGACCGCCACCGGGGATATGCCGCTGCCCCTCGCGCAGAAAACGCCGTAGTAATACTTCGTTTCCATTTCCGCGGAATCGTCACGAAAGTTCGTGTTTTCCGATTCCGCCAGAAACTTTCCGTCGGACGGTCCGGCGGGGGCGGAATTTTCCTTCCTGATAATCCTGTACCTCACCGCCCTGCTGTCAGGCGGGGCGTTCCACCGCAGGAAAACCGATCTGTTATCCTTCGCGGCGGTCAGCCCCGAGGGAGCGCCCACCGGAATCGATGAGACGCCGGAAACCGCCGCGGGAAAATCAGCGCACTCGCCCAGCGCGGCCTCAAACAGATCCAGCTTCTTCGAGGGTATTGGCTCCGCGTTCGCCTCCCTGCACAACTTCCCAGCGGCGGCAATCCGCTTTTCCGCCTTTTCCTCGTAACCGGGAATGGCCGGGTTGCCGGGGCTTAACTCTTTCAGCCTGGCGATCCGCCTGCGCCTCACAAAACTTCCGCCTGGCAAACAGCTCGCCTGTCCTTTTTACTGCGTCGTCTTCCTTTTTGAGTTCCGCCCTGATTTTTTCCGCGTCGGGATGTTTTGGATTAAAAATTTCCGCCTCGGCAAGCAGCTCCCGGGCCGACTGGAAATTCTTCTTTTTGAGTTCCAGCGCGGCGTCCCTTACGAGCGGCCCGGCGTTGGGCATATCGCCTATGCTGAAACCGCAGCCGGAACATGACTTCTGGGCGGAAGCCGCCTCTTTCCCNCACTTCGGGCAGATGATCCTGAGTGGTTCGCTGCAGTTGCCGCAGTTCACGTCCGTACGGCTGTTCAGGTGGCCGCAAAACCCGCACTGAACCTGCTGCCGGTACTCGGCATTCTCCGGTTTCTGCGGCGGCGGAATTTTCTTTTTTGCGCAGTATTCGTGCACATAAAACTCCGCGTGATCCAGCGCAATGCCCTTGTCGGTACACGCCTTTATTATTTTTTGATACTCGTTACTCTTGATAACCCCGTCGCCAGCGGCAATATCCAGCATCTTGCCAATACCCTCAAACGCTTTCAGGCTCAACGTTTTTTTATACGCCTTCAAAGCGTCGTCGNTCTTGAGGTATGTTTTACAGCATGACGCGAGCTCAAGCCTCGCGCTGACTTCCGCCGTTTTATTGGCGTTTTTCGAATTGCGCTCATACTCCTCATCCGCCCTTTTCAACAGAATCGCGCAGGACGACGTGGGGGGAAGGTCCAAAAACCTGAATAAGTCCTCTTTCCCGACAAGGTCCAGGTTAGTTTGAATCTTTTGCGCGACGGACGCTTCAAGCGGCTTGACGCCGTCNTCCTTATAATTTATGGCCTCTTCCTTCTTGACCGTAACTTTAAGGATTCTGACAATTTCCCCTTCCGGCATTTTAAACTGTTTTGCCAGCCTGCCCAAATCCTGTTCCGCGATTTTGTTGTCTTCGACCACAATAAACGCCGTCTTGCGCAACTCCTCGTACTTTTCCCGTTCCCGCTCCAACAATATTTTTTTCGCGGCTTCAGCTTCCTCACTTCTCAGCTTCGGATCCAGCAGCACGGCCTCAATATTCTTTAATTTCTGCAAATTCTGCTGGGCCGAACCGCCTTTCGTCGGATGGCCGCGNTCCTTTGACCATTGCGCCTGTTTGGCCTTTATTGCCTCGCGGATGCCAGCCTCGTCCTTTACGGAGGGGTCGAGTTCCAGCAGGATGTAGCAGTTGTCTCTGTCGCCCATGATTTTACCCCTTCCCCAGCCTGAGGCCGCCGCCGGTTTCCGTCAGCACCTGCGCGATCTTGCCGAATGACGCCGACAGGCTCCCCAGATCGGTGAGCATGGCGTTTTCGTCGCATGTGGCAATCTTCTTCAGAAAGTCCCTGTCCGCGCCGCCAAACCCCACGGCGATTACCTCCATCCCCTCTTCCGCGCACCGCTTAGCCCCGGCAATCGCCGCCGGCTGGCAGTGCCATACGCCGTCAGTAAGGACTATCACAAAGCGCGGGCCGTCCTGTCCTTTCAAAATACCCAACGCCTCGTCAAACGGGTGCGCGGAGTTCCCGCCGCCAACCGTGCCGGCGTCGAATATCCGGGCCCATTCCTTTATCCCATTTTGCAATTTCACGGCATTTCCCGTCAACGCCTGATTCACCTTTACCCTGTTCGCAAACGGCATGAGCGCTACGGAAGTATTTGACAGGTCCATCTTTTCCACAAAATTGTTCGCGGCATTGATCGCTTCGGCGAGCGGCCTGCCGCTCATGCTGCCGGAGAGGTCTACGGCGATTACCACAGACATGCGCGGAACGGCGGCCTGATCCGACGGAACGCCGTAAACCCAGTCCATGTCCGCGGGGATTTCCGCCTCCCTCATGTCAAGCGCCCTGCCTGTCTCGCGCTGCGCCGCTGACGCCTGCACCGTCCCGTTTTCGTCGTAGACGTACTTGATGTCGATCACGGCAATCGCGCCGGGGGCGTGCTCTATGCCGGAGAAAACGTACTTGCCTATTATCCTGCACTCCGCCACGTTTTCCGTTTCGCCCTGAATAAGATACAGCTCAAGCTCATTCGAGTTCCTTTTGCCGGTGCGCAACTGATAGGGCCTCACCTCTTCGGCGGGGATCCTTTTGTTCTTCGGTATGATTATGGAATTTATGTAGCGGCTTCTGTCGCTGTTCTCCGCAAGCATCCCGAGGCTGTGGCTCATTACGTCCCTTATGGCGCGGATCTTCCCGCCCAGTGATAACCTGGGGGCCGCGCCGGCCCGCGCGAGTTCCATGTCCGCCTGTATCGCCGCGCCGAGGCAGACCGCCTCGTCGGCGTTTATACCCTTTATGGGCGATTTGCCCGACATCCGCTCCACCCACGCCGCGACCATCGGCATCCTCGTGGAGCCGCCGACCAGCAATACCCCGTCGAGCTCCGGCCAGCCGACGCCCGCTTCCCCCAGCACCTCTTCCGCCTTGAGCTTCGTCCGCTCGAGCAGGTCTTCCGTCAGCTCCTCAAATTTTTCCCTGGCGATCTCGTAGTTCCCCTTGTTGCCGTCGAAGACAATCGTGAACCTGGCGCTCCGCATTGTGGAAAGCTGCCTCTTGACGCTCTCCGCCCTCACCATCAGGTCATTGAAGGAGACGGCTTCGTCTAAGGGGTCCGCGCCGAACTCCTCCCTGAAAAGCCCGGCGGCGTACGCTACGAGGCGGTCGTCCCAGTCCTTGCCGCCGAGTTCGTGGTCCCCGCCGGTCGCGATGACGTCGATCTCGCCGTTCTCAATTTTCAAAACGGTTACGTCGAAGGTCCCGCCGCCGAGGTCGTATACAAGGAGCGTCTGGTCCTTGTCCTGCGCCGCGCCGAAAGCGATGGCCGCGGCGGTCGGCTCGTTGATTATCCGCAAAACGGCAAGCCCCGCCTGCTCCGCCGCCCTGATGGTGGCCTTCTTCTGCAGGTCGTCGAAGTACGCCGGTACGGTTATCACCGCCTTGCTGATTTTTTGCCCCAGCTCCAGTTCGGCGTCTTCCTTTAATTTCCCAAGTAAAATGGCAGACAAGTCTGTGGCCGAATACCTACTGCCATGAAATTCGAGGGCGAAGTTGGCGTCCCCCATGCTCCGCTTGAAGAAGGACGCCACGCTGTCGTCGCCGAAGGCCTGCCTGTCCTTTGCCTCCGCGCCAACGCAAACGGTACCCGCGTCCTCAAAACAGATAACGGAGGGCGTGAGCGGCTCGCCGAGCGCGTTTTTGACGATGACCGGCTTGCCGATCCCGTCCACGACGGAAACCGCGGAAAACGTCGTCCCCAAGTCAATGCCAATGGCGGTCTCCATGTTTTTCTATGACACCCTTATGCCCGCGCTTCTCTTTTTGGCGGCTTCCACCTCTTCGGGCGTAATGCCGTCGGCGGTCTGTATCTGGAAACGCAACTCCCTTTTTCCGGTCATGTCAACCGCCGTTATGTCCAAAAGCCCGCTCTCGTCAATCCTGAACGTAACCTGAAGCGGCGAGCCGGACGGCAGGTTCGGCGGCAGCCCCTCTATCACGCCGTTCCCGATCTCCTTGGACTGGGAAATCTCGACGATCGGCTGCGCGTACTCGTTTTCATAGACGTCAATGTCAACGGCGGCCTGATTGTCTTCAAGCGTCGAAAAATTTTGCGTGACCTCCGCCGGGACGCTGGTCTGCTTCAATATGATATTGGAAATCTTGTCATCCTTGCCGTCCACCCGTACCTTGATCCCGAAGCTCTTGCTCACAACGTTCACAATCTTTGTCTGCGCGGATTTTTTGATGCTGCCGATGGAGAGGCCGGTCGCGCCCGCGACGGACTGCGCCGCCTTGTTGAGGTCCGTTTCGGATACCTTGCCGATATCGATGTCCTCTTCCTTCTTACCAGTCTGCTCGGCGATCTTTCTGACGAGCTCACCGTTCACGGCCAACTGCTGCCCGTATATCGCCGCGCCCTTTGCCACGGACTCGTCCGGGTCGAACGTCTCTATGGGGACGCCCGGGAAAGTCTTCTCCAGTATCTCCCTGATCTGCGGCATGCGCGTCGAGCCGCCGACCAGAAGTATCTTGTCAAACGACGCGACACCCTTAGCGGTTTTGGCTTCTTCCAGCATCTGCGTTGTGAGGGAGATGGTCCTCTCCGCCAGGCTGCCGGTTATCTCGTTAAACTTTTCCCGCGTAACCTCGATCTTCGCCCTGTCGGCGCCGAAGATCACGTTGACGTTCGCCTTGTCTCTGGCGGTCAGGGTCTTCTTGGCGTCCTCCGCGCTCAACTGAAGGTTGCCGGACGTTTCCGCGTCGGAAAAAATATCGTCCTGAACGCCGGTCTGTTCCGCGAAACAGGCGGCGAAATAACCCATAAGGGCGTCGTCCCAGTTTTTGCCGCCAAGGTAATGGTCGCCGCCGGTTACCACAACCTCAACCTTCTCGGGCTGCACCCTTATCATCGTTATGTCAAAAGTCCCGCCGCCGAGGTCATAGACAAGTACCGTCTGGTTTTCGACCTTGTCGGTGCCGTAGGCTATGGCCGCGGCGGTCGGCTCGTTGATTATCGCCTTAACGTTCAGGCCCGCGATCTCGCCCGCGATCTTCGTGGCCTCGCGCTCGTTTATCCCGAAATAGGCCGGGCACGTGATGACTACGTCCTTTATCTCAAAACCGGCGTTCTCGGAAGCGTCTTTAACCAGCTTCCTGAGGATAAAACTCGATATCTCCTCCGGCTTGTAATCCTTTCCGTCGCAGGTGTAAAGGTACCCCGGGTTGCCCATATCCCTTTTAATAAAGGCTACAACCTTCTCCGGGTTGACCTTCAGCATGTTCTTCGCCACGCTGCCGACAATCACCTCGCCGTTGTCGTCAAAGAAAACCACAGACGGCGTTGTCCGCTCGTTCTCGAAGTTCTGGACTACTACGGGCTTGCCGTATTCGTCAACATACGATATGCACGAGTAAGTTGTGCCCAAGTCTATACCAAAGACCTTTTCCATGCGTCTACTCCTGTTTTGTTGATGGGTTATTTTCAAATTTATAGCAGGAAACCTGCTCCTGCCGTATAATTTTGTCTTCCAGCGTGAAGCCCTTTTTTACGCGGGCGCAGACGGTCTTGTGCTTTTGGGGATCGTCCGTCAAAACGGTTTTAACGACTTTCTGCCTGACGAAATCCACCGCCGCCCCTTCTTCCGATTCATACGCCTCGACGCCGTTTTTGTAAAGCGCGTTTTCCAGATCTCCAACAATGTCGCCGAACTGTTTAAGCAGTTTGGCGGTATCTATCTGCGATATGTCCTTTTCCGCGTAGTTCTTGTTGAGCTGCGCGTAACTGTCGATCATAAAAATTATTTCGTTTACAAAAGGCATGAGGATTTTCTTGAGCAGTCCGCTCTTATAGTTCTGGTTTTCGGCGTGCAGCTTGTCGATATGCTCTTCCAGACGCCTGTTGCGCTCCAGTTGGGAAGACATGTTTTCCGTCAGCTCCCGAAGGCCGGAAAGGCTAAGCTCCAAACCGGAAAAACCCTTCTTCATTGCGGACAACAGGCCATCGCGGCAGTCTGCCGCCTCCTCAGGCGCGTCCGCGCGCCCGCCCTCCTCCACCGCGGGTTCCACGGGAATATCCGCAAGTTCCGCCGCTGTTTCCGGCGCGCCCGCGCCAACGCCGCCGGCATCGTCAACGACCAAACCGCCCGTGTCCGGAACGCCTGTTTTTTCTGTTTCAATATCCGCCACTTTCACCCCCATCATGTCCGCAAAATTTTACAGCGTTACGCATCCAAACAAAGTCGCCGCTAACCGCGCGGCCAAACAGCCAACCCAACCTCACAGCTCCTCAATCCCGAATAGCGGCTGGTCCTTGTCCACAGCCGACCCTTCGGCCACAAGTATCTTGACGATCCGGCAGCGCGCGGGGGCGGATATCTCGTTGAACAGCTTCATCGCCTCCACGATACACACCTTCGCGCCCTTTTCGACCACGTCGCCCTCCTTTACAAACGCGGGCTTGCCGGGCCCCGCGGCTAAATAGAACGTGCCGACTAACGGCGCGTTGATCGTCGACGTGTACGCCGCCTTCTCCGGCTCCGGCGCTTTGGCCGGCGCGGGGGCATGCGGTATCTGCGGCGGCATGGCCGGAACAGGCGCGTCAACGGCCTGCTGGCGGGACACCGCCGACAACGACG
>JGI24698J34947_10000817_pt1 | contig 15529 bp, 7 predicted proteins | sample TergutMp193P3_FD_34947 | JGI IMG/M metagenome (IMG submission 34947) | reverse complement strand
CAGCCTAAACCACGAACTCTTTCAGGGCGCGACATTAACGGTTTCCGCGCAGATTCCCCTTGACCGCGATTTGTTTTCCGGCAACGGCAAACGCGGCGAACTGGGACCGCAGACCACAGGGCATTATTTTAACAGCAGCGTGAAGCTACGGCTGCGGTTTTAGGAACGCTTTTCAACTATTCGGGAAACATGCGTGAGGAAATTTGAAGAAAGTGAGGGAGGCTGTCAAGGCTGATGTGCCGGAAGCGGGAACAATATGCGTCTTGTCTTGTTTCATTGTTCAATCTTCTGATCAAAATTGTTTTCCCCAATAGTACAGAACTAAGCGCCCCTGCCCTGTCCTTGTATTTGCGATAATAAAATGCTATGTTGTAGCAAATAATCATGGAAAACACCGACGAGGCGGGCGGACAGCTCAGGAATTCAGGACTAGTCTGGCAGACGGAAGGGGTTCCCCGATACCGGCAGATTTATGAATACCTGTTGCAGGAAATATCCACGGGAAAAATAAAACCGGGGGATAGGATGCCTTCGGAAAAACAACTCAGCGCCGTTTTCGGGGTCAGCCGGATAACCGGCAAAAAAGCCCTGGAAATGCTGGCGGACAACCACATGATTTTACGGCATAGGGGAAGAGGCTCCTTTGTTTCGGGAGGAACACCCGCTCCGGCGGGAACGGGGAAAAACGCTTCCTCGTTCCGCTCAATCGCCTTTCTCCTTCCCACCTTTAACAATTCCTTCGGAAACCGGCTGCTTTGCAGCGTGGCGACTGCTTGTGAGGCCCTGGGTTACCATCTGATCCTCAGGCTGACCCATGAATCCCCCGATGAAGAGGAAAAGGCTCTGCACAACCTGGATGACAACAACGTGGCCGGCATACTGATGATCCCGGTCAACGGCGAGCATTACAACGCCGAGATTCTCCGGCAGATTCTGAACAAGCGGCCCCTGGTTTTTGTTGACCGGAAGATGCGGGGCCTGCCCGTGCCTTCGATAAGCACGGACTGCGTCGCCGCCTCGGAAACGGCGGTGAGGAAGCTTTTGGGGCAGGGGCACCGCGACATCGCCTTTTATTCATGGCCGGTGATCCATACATCCACCGTGGAAGACCGGCGGCAGGGTTTTACACGGGCCTTTGCCGGCAGCGGCGTCTCCCTGAACCCCGCCTATATCTGCGACAATCTGCCGATGGAGAACACCCTTGAAACGATCATGCAGCACCTGCGCGATCACCCTGAAATTAGCGCCGCATTTACCGCCCAGTTTGAAATAGCCTTGCAGGTAAGACGGGCGCTCGCCGCCCTCGACCGGCACATACCCCGCGATTTCGCGCTGCTTACCTTTGACCACCCCGGATATGAGGAAGAATATCCCGATCTCATCTGCCTACAGCAGGATGAGGATACAATCGGTAGCCAGGCAGTGGAAGTTCTGCACCGAATCATCCGGGGAGAGTCGAACCAGTTCATTGGCGACATATTGATTCCCATCAAACCGGCCCCCGGAGCAGGATAGCCCGCTACATCATTGCTATATGATATATCATATCACCCAAAATGATATATCATATATATAAATTTCTTAAAAAAATATAAAAATATTGCTTTTCCTCATAAAAGGTGTTATATTTTCATAATATAAAAGGGTCTGAAAATCCGTTTCGGATAGGAAAGACGGAGGAATTGCAGTGCCAGACAGGCGCGAAAACAGAATGACAGTCTCGGCAGCCGGCTATGCGGCTATAAGCGGAGACCGCGCTTTGCTCCCCCTATACTCTCCATAAATTCATGTAACCGTAATTCCGTATCAACGAACGCTCAATACCCCTCACCCCGCGACATTTTACATAATACCCGCATTTCAATACCACTCTATTTCATCAGGAGGATTTTGATGCTCAAGAAAACAGGCATCGCGCTGATGCTGGCGTTTGCTTGCATCGGGGCTGCCCATGCCCAAGTGCTGCCGCCGGGGTTTGAGGTAAATGTGAATGTTGAGACAAACGCTTTTCAGCTGGAAAGAACAGATAAAAGCGACTCGGAACTGCGGAAAGAGGCGGCTGAGGATATAGGCCAAAAAATAACTTTGCCCTTCGGGGGCCACGATTGGTACAACAACACCGGTCTCTCCCTTTCCAACTATAACCCGAGCCATGTACCGGTACAGTATAAGAAAGCTGCCTCATCTAATAATTTTCATAATTTTATCGTCAGATTTGGTATTTCATCGTAAAGCCTTTTGTTCTTTGCGAATAAATTTACCTTATACACCAGTCAGGCAAAATTCGCTGATGTTGGTCGTTTTTGCCGTATCTGCTACAGGAGGATTTTTATGCTGAAGAAAACAGGAATCGCGCTGCTGCTGGCGTTTGTTTGCCTCGGCACTGCCTACGCCCAACTGCCCAAGGGAATTGATGTAAGCGTAGACGCCGAAACAAACGCTTTACAGCTAAATAAAACGGAAAAAAGTGATGTTGACTTGCGGAAAGAGGCCGGTAGGGATATAGGCCGGACCATAGCCTATCCCTTCGGGGGTCACAACTGGTATGGCGGCACGAATCTTTCTTTATCCTATAACGGCGCTTTTTTCGGGGGCAGTTTAAGCCTGGGCGTGACTACGTCGGATCAAAAGTACTATGACGATGACCGGAGAGACTGGTTCGATCTCTACCCGGTGCACGCCGGCGCCATGAACGGCTGGCTGAAACTGTTTAACGACAGCCTGAAGATCTCCTTGGGAAGGGGAATCGCCTCCGGTTACGCGGACGGCCAGGGCGGCGAGGCCCTGCGGATTTATAACGGCGGCGATCGGGATACATGGGACAAGAGCCGCGCCCCGGACGATGTTGTTCAAGATGAAGGCTTGCTGCTGGAAGGTTTTTTCGGGCCGCTCAGCCTCGCCCTTGCCGGCCGTTATTACACGCCCTCCCTGTATTCCAAGAGCCTGAATCCGAGCGACCCGCCAGTAACGCAGAACACCCGGTATGCGTCTATGGAGCAGCGCAATTTTTCATACGGCGCCCGTATCGGCTCGGAAATGGGCGAATGGGGAAAGCTCAGCGCCTCGTACATCGTGGAGTACGACAACGTTACGGGGGACAATTACACCAATATCCGTGACGGGGGGCTTGTCCCCAATAACGGCGATGCGGAATTCACCCGGCACCTGTTCGGGGTATTCGCCAGCCTTTACCCTCTGGAGAATCTGGGGGTTTCCATCGGCTATAACGGTGTTTTTACCGTGTACCCCAAGCAGGTGTATGGGGTTCAGGAGCTGGTCAACATCACACTGCCTTTAGTGTACCAGCAGGCGCTGAATCTCAATCTCCGCTACACGGGCATTAGAGGGCTGACGCTCAGAACCGATCACAACCTCAGCTTCTGGGGCGACAAGAACTTCACGATTTTTATTCCCTCACGGAAGGATGACGGACTTGCCGCGGAATCTGCCATTACCCGCGCATTGCCCACGGTGGGCCACCTACTGATGTGGAACGGACTTGGGCTGAACTGGGCAATTACCGACACATGGTCGGCGGATCTGTACGTCCGCAACCTGTACCGCCATGACACGGCGGATGATCCTGAAAAAGACATAGACTACAGCTTTACGCGGAACCAGATATTCGGCGAGTTAAAGGTGTTCTGGAAGCCGAATGAGGCCATGGAACTGTATTTCGGCCTGTCGCTGGAACATATGTTTACCCTCATATCGGAAGACGTTGCCAGGGACACGGTGGGCAGCAAGGACGGTTTTACCGTTCTGGCCAATGCCAAAGAAATCAGGGACACGACGCTGATATTAAAAGTTCCCGTCGGGATCATCGTAAGGATGCGCTAAGCCGGGATTTGGGTATTATCCGGTATTGAATATACAGCCGCGGCGTATGCCGCGGTATAGCACGTAGAAGAGGGATAAACTTATGAAAAAAAGAAACATTTTTTTTCACGGATGCCTGCTGTTAATTCTGGCGGCATCGTTCATTTGGATCGGGTGCCCGGATATCGTTAATCCGTTGAAACCCGGAACTTCAGAGCTGCCCGACCTGAGCGGACTAGGCGGGCCCTTACCAGAGATCATACCGGGAGACAGGCAACTGACCGTATCATGGAACGCGGTGGAGGGTGCGGCTAAATACGAGCTGAGATACCGTGACAATGATACTGAAGTTGATGAAGCGGAAATCATTGCCGTAACCGGTACATCCACCGTTATTTCCAATCTTGAAAACGGCACTCAATATTGGGTACGGATCCGGGCCGGTAACAGCAAGGGCTGGACAGGCTATGGTCTTGAGCTTAGCGGGACGCCCGTGCCGCCCAACATTCCATTTTCAGAGAGGACTGTTGAAAACCTGCTGGTAACAGAGGAAATCGCCTCACTTACCCTAACATGGAGTCCCGTACCCGGTGCCAATGCGTATAAGGTGGAATGGTTTGCCAACAGCGTTTCCATAGGCTCTCGTGATGTTATCGTGAGTGAGCTTGTCGATAGTAATAAACCCACCATTACCATTAACAACCTTTCCCCCGGTGTTGAATACACTATAGAGGTTAGCGCCACCAACGCCGATGTCTTTACCGCCGCGGCTTCGACAACAGGCACACCGCTCGCTCCGCAATCCGTTCCGTCCGCTCCCTCCATTGAAGGAGTAAGGGATGGGACAAGCCTGGGACAATTTATAGTAAGATGGGATTCGTCCGCCACCGCCGCGGATTATAAGCTGCACTATGATACAGCCAATACCCTTCCTGCACAACTTGGGGATGAAACGGGTATCGGCAATGTGCTTACCTATACAGTGACCGATGGGAATTATTCCACCACATATTACGTGTGGGTAGCGGCCAAAAACGATGTCGGCTGGAGCCCTTGGAGCGAGGTTGCGGAATTTACCACCAGGGGCCCGGTTGTTCCCGCTGTGCCCACGGGCCTGGCCGCGACTCCTTCGGATACCATCGTCCACCTGGAGTGGAACAGCACGGTGAACGCCGACAAATACGAAGTCGCCTACAGCAGTAACAACTTCAACTCACAAACGGTACTGCCGGCTGACAGGGAGGGCCTTTCGGTAGGTAATCTGACCAACGGCACGGCATACGGCTTTAAGGTAAGGGCAGGAAGCGCCGATGCGGTGCACGGTGAAACCCACACCCTCGGCTGGAGTGCCTGGACTGCGGCGATAACGGCCGCGCCCGAGGACTGGACAACCCCGCCCACCGAGGTCCCCGTTGTCAGTTTCCATGCCGCCGGACGCAAAGAGTTGAACGTGCACTGGACGACGCCCCCCGGCGCGGATAAATTCAAGGTGAAGTACGGCGAAAGCTCTGATGAAAATAACGCTGTATTGTGGAAGAACGGAACCGGTAACGATTGGCCTAATCCTCCTGTCACAATCACCGGCCTCAAAGACAGCACCACCTATTACGTGTGGGTGGCGGCCGGAAACAAATGGGGATACGGCAACTGGTCACTTCCGGGTACCGGTACAACCCTAACCCCGGTTACCCCCGCTGTGCCCACAGGTCTGGCAGTAACCGTACCGGTACCGGCGCAGATACACCATCTTGCGGTAAGCTGGGATGCGGTCGGCAATGCCGCTAAATACGAACTACGGGTCAGCCTGAGCGGCAGTGCTGTGCAGACAATAGCCATACCCGGACCGGCGCATCCAACGCCGGTTACTTCCGTATTGGTTGCCGACCTGAGCACCGGCAGCCAGTACTCGTTTGCGGTACGGGCCGGCGCCGACGAATGGAGCAATTGGTCTGCCGCGGTAACGGGTACTCCCATTCTGCCGAAACCGGCCTCTTTAAGCCTTGCGCATAACAACGTGTCAAGACAACTGACGGCGGCATGGCCCAGCGTTTCGGGAGCGGATTCCTACAACGTGCGTTACAGCACAAGCAATGACGTGAACGGCGTTGCCAATGTCAGCGGCAGCCCCGCTTCCCCGTATACCATTCCCGGCCTCAAAGACAGCACCACCTATTACGTGTGGGTGCGGGCGCAGGAAGGCAGCGGCGCAAGCGCGCAGTACAGTGACTGGACCAGTGCTTCCGCAAGCACCAAAGCTCCCGAGCTTCCCGCGAACATAGGGGAAATAACCTTAACCCCCGGTGATGGGAACATAGTGGTAAACTGGAACGCCGTTTCCGGCGCCACCGCCTACGAAGTCAATTACGGCGCGACCGGGGTCTGGACTACAACCGCCGACACAGAGAATACCACTTACACGATAAGCAACCTGAGCAATTATACCGAGTATAACGTTAGGGTGCGGGCGGCAAATGCCGATGGTCCCAGCAACTGGAGCGCTGTGAAAACCGCAACCCCGAAACTGCCGCTGCCGCCGGTGCCCACCGGCCTTACCCTGGACGCATCGGCTCGCAATAGCCTGGGAGTTTCCTGGAACACGGTAACTCAGGCCGGTACCGCGATCACCTATAGGGTAGCCTTCGGTAAAACCGATGTTGAATCGAGCGCTACCGTGTACGGTGACAATATACCGCTTACACAAGCGTATCTTTCTGATCTGGACGGCGATACCGTGTATTACGTATGGGTGAACGCGCGTAATCTGACCGGTCACGGACCTTCGGTCAGGGCAAGCGCAAAGGTTATTTCCGTACCGCCCCCGCAAACAGCCGGAGGGCCGACCGAAAGAACGAGTCCAGTCGCGCAGGTCGGCTATGAGGTCGGTGGAACCGCCGATGACGGCAGCGATTACGGCAATACGGCCCTGAAGACATGGCTTGCTGCGGATAGAACAGACGCGGCTAAAAAAGCCACGGGTCTTATGAGCGGCGTAATCGCTGCGGAATGGAAGGCCATAGAAGGCGCCTCCGACTACGACATATACGTGGCCTCGTCCGCAAAGGCGAGCCCGGTACCTGAGATTCCCGCCGCGCCGGTAGCCAGCACCAACCGGCTCTCGTACTTTGTACGGGATTGTGTACCCGACAGGTATTACTTTATCTGGGTAGCGGGCAAGAACGCCAACGGTGTCGGTCCCATGAGCAATCCTCCCTTAGTGGGTAGGGTTGAGTCGGCCCGGAACTCAGTCCAAACCACCGGCACCTGGAACGCCTCCACCCACTACGAGCGGGCGAACTATGTCAAAAACCTGAAGGCTAGGGTGGTCGCCGATGGCAGTGTGCGTTTAACATGGGACAGCAGCGACCGCGCCACCTGGTACGAGGTGTACTATTCCAGCACCTCGGCCGATGTACGCCCCTTGACCGGCAGCACCCAAAGCTCCGCGCAAAACCCTAGCACTAACCCCAGCAGCGGCAGGGAAATGCACAGTGAAATGTGGGCAGAAGGTAATTCCTCGCAGGGAAACCGCCGTCTGGTTCCCTACCAGTGGCTGCCTCCCCTTACTTCGCCCACAGATGGATCCGCACTGGCAATTCCGTGGAACGACAAAACGGGCACGGCGGGAACCCCCGGCGAGATATTCAAGGTGCACAGTCTGGAAACCACCATTACCGGGCTTGATCCGAACACCCGCTACTTCTTTGTGGTACGGAGTCTGAACCAAAACGGCGAACGCGGTACGCACAGAATACCGAACGGCGGGCAGAATATTGGGGTACAGGGAACGATGGGTGAAGGTACCGGAATGTACCCATCGCTGTCGGCCGGCGGCGGTCTGGCGGCGCCGACCAACGTACAGGCGAACCCCGTCAGCCCCGGCGGCGGCGGTATGCTTAGGGTAACATGGAGCGCTGTTCCCGGCGCCACCGGTTACAAGGTCTATTTCAGCAAATATCCGGTTTCATCGACAAACCTGCCGAATGTTACGGTTTCCGGCGGCGCGACAACCACGGCAGACCTGATCCGGCTTGATGAAAACTTCATGTACTACGTATGGGCGGTCGCTACGACAAGCAGCGCGACAAGTCCCTTCAGCGAAATGGCAAGCGGCGTACCCAATTACCGGGACGGAACGGAGTCGGTTTCGGTGGCCAAGACAGCCACCTGGGGAGCGCCGCTGAAAAACTCCCTCTATATTGAGGTAAACGACAACGATCCGCGGGTAGCCCTGGGTTATGTGCTTGATGATGACTCGTACACCCAGTTCTTTGACAATGTGGTGATATTTTCCGCCAACTTCCGGTTACGGAACTGCGGCACCGAGGGCGCTACCCACCACAGATGCACCAAGAACGGCCCCCATCTCCACTACAACGGCAATGTCCAGCACATCCTGGAAAACCGGGACAAGTACATTAAGCCGTTGCAGGATGCGGGTATCAAGGTACTGCTGGGAACCCTGGGCGACCATGATCACCTCATCTATTGGATGTTTGGACCCTGGCCCTTTGAAGGCTCGTATCCCTGGAATACGGCGAATAACCCCGGCAAGGCTTTCCATCAAAATTGGTGGCAAGGCGACCGGAACGTATATCCGCTGAGCGAAGAGTCCGTGATCAACGCCTTTATCGAGGAACTGTGCAGCGAGATCGAAAAATACGGTCTTGACGGCTTCGATATGGACGACGAATGGGCTTCAGGGCAAGCGTCTAATCCTCACTTCAGCACCAAGGGGATATCGACCAGGCCGAATGCGTACACACTCAATGACACGGTGAGACGGCAGATATCCCAAAATATCAACAACTTCATTTACCGGGCTCGTGTACGGTTCGACGCGAATACCCCTGCGGGAGCGCCTAAAAAGATCATCAGCGTGTACAACTACGGCGAAATAAATGCGTACCTCGGTCAATCCGGCGCAACCTTTGGTCCCGGTACTATACCAAGTATGTCCGGCACGGAAACATGGAGTCCAAATCCGAACATCTGGAACTACGCCGATTACTCCCTGTACCCCTACTACGGCAGTGTCGGCAACGGCGTTGCGGGTATTCCCAATGCGCAGTACGGCTACGCAGCCAACGGTTTCCACAACAATACCACGGCATCCAGGAGCGCTTATACAGAGGCCAACTCCTATGGATATGTGTGCTGGTACGGCATAACTACCCAAGCGGCAAAAGGCTCACAACAGTTGACTCAGATCAATATCTGGTCCCAGCATTGTTTCGGGAAAAATGTCATATATCGCGGGCAGGATTACCCGCAGGACTGGTCAAGGTGGTAAGCCTTGTTTTTGTAGCCGCCTGATCGGCTAAACCACCGTCCCGCACGTAACATTTTATGTGCGGGACGGTTCCCTTAAGGAAGATAATATGCGTAAAGTATTGCTGCCGTTAATCGCGCTTCTGACCGTGGCCGCCTGCGGGCAGCCCGGGGATTTACCCCTGACAATAAATCCGTACCTCGCCGGAAAGGGAATATCCTATGATTATTTCGGGACTGAAATGGTCCGCCCGATAAAGATCGTGTGTTACATCGACACCGATAAATACAACCCCCTTAACGCTTTGGATTATTCCCTTAAAGACAGCGGGCTTATGTTTTTTGATTATGTGATTCTGGGCGGCGCCCTTCTCAGGCTTGACGCAAAAGGGTATTACCTTGAGTTTAAGGACAGCTTCAAAATCATGTTTGCCCAAAGAAAGAAATACATTGAGCCCCTGCAGAACAGGGGAATTAAGGTGCTGCTGGGGATTAAAAGCGAGGGCGATGCCAGCTTCGGTCATTTGGATGACGATAAAATGTATGCCTTCTCGGATGTCTTATACAAAGCCCTAAACATGTACAGGCTGGACGGGGTGGAATTTTTTGACGACGCCGATCCTTCCACCTATCCCAACATCGGCGATTATTACGATGGCAGGGACGGTTTTGAAGAGGTGGATGGGTGGCTGGCCTGGCAATGGGTACAGGGCGGCAGATATTTTAATAATGTTTTTTATATATTAAGGCAGATTTTTTATAACAAGTCATCGCAAACCCTGCCGGATGACACACGCAGACGTATACGGAGCGATCCGCTGCTGTTTGTGCGGGAAAACAAATTCGGACGGATGCTTTCCAATCGCTTCTATGTTTCCGAAGGCTACGATGAATTTAGCGGAAGCAACGTTGAAATCACCGCCAGTTTTAACCCCTTCTTCGACCGCTTCCCCCAGTATAGCAGCCTGATAGCCACCGAGACAACCCCGGCCATCAATGTACTGGATAATGCTGAAGATAAGGATAACTGGCGGGGGGACACGTGGATGCCCGAAGAACAATACGGCCCCCTGGCAATAGACCTTGACGGCGGCGCGAAACGAAATATTTTTTATCAGTCCATGAAAGACGCCGACAAGTTTGGAATCCACGGCCAGGGCGCGGATATAGAGCTGGGCGATTTATACAGTCGTTTTAGAGTTGAAGGTATATGGGAATATATCTTCTTCAACAACCTCAAATCCATTGACGAAGCCAAAGACCCGTATTACCGCTGGGTCTGGTTTGATCCAAACAAGCCCCCTTCCAGATTTGATCTATATGACTGGGACGAAGATGCAGACGGCGAGTTCAACCCGGAGTATGTGCCGCTTCCCTTTGTGTTTGACGCACTGGTACGGGAACTCTTTAACGATAGGATAGTCTGCACGGGCGGCAACCATGTAAAAGACTGGTAAACGCGGAACGAGGCGGCAAATATGGCGTATAACCTTGCCGCTGATGAAGACGGCCATAGTGCCGCTGTTTATCATGCCGGCGGGCAGAATCTTCTATTCCGATTTCGGTTTGTTTTTCCAGGTCCCCCGTGATTCCAACGCGCTGCACGCCACCGCCGCGACTCCGGACGTGTTCGTATACAAGCAGATAGACGAATACTTTGAGTAGTATTACTATATGTTTATGCCGCAATGGTTGAATGACGCAGTTTTTTATGAAATATACCCCCAATCCTTTTATGACAGTAACAACGATGGGATCGGCGATATTGAGGGTATTATTCAAAAACTTGATTATATCGGTTCTCTTGGCTGCAATGCCCTGTGGCTGAATCCGTGTTTTGATTCGCCGTTTAAGGATGCCGGTTACGATGTGCGCGATTACAAAAGAGTCGCGTCCCGCTACGGTACCAACGATGACCTGAAACGGCTTTTTTCCGAAGCCCATATTCGCGGTATGCGGGTGCTGCTCGATCTTGTGCCGGGCCATACCTCCGAGGAACATCCGTGGTTTCAAAAAAGCAGGGAGCCTGAACCCAACGAATACTGGAACCGTTATATCTGGACAGACGGCTGGGGAACATGGGCAAGCGGCCTGAAAACGATTCTTGGAGAGGCCGACCGCAACGCTTCATATATCGTCAATTTTTTTAAGAGCCAGCCCGCTTTGAATTACGGCTTTTTTAAGCCCGATCAAAACTGGCAGTTTCCAATGGATCACCCCGACTGCATTGCCACCCGCGAAGCGATGAAGGATGTTATGCGCTATTGGCTTGATGCGGGATGCGACGGGTTCCGGGTGGATATGGCCGCTTCGCTGGTTAAATTTGACGATCCTGAAAGCAGCGGCAATTCGGCAATATGGAAAGATGTCCGCGCCATGCTGGACGCGGACTATCCCGAAGCGGCGCTGATAGCCGAGTGGAGCCGTCCCCGGCTTTCCCTAAAAGCGGGTTTCCATGCGGATTTTCTCCTTGCCTTTTACGAAAATTCTGGTTACAAAAGCCTGTTCCGTGATTATGAAATGGATGCCAAAAATCGCGTAACAGGGGCGGATAACAGTTTTTTCAAAAAAGACGCCACAGGCGATATTTGGCGTTTTCTGGATGAGTATTTGTCCCATTACGAGGCGTCGAAAAATGACGGCTATATCAGTCTGGTCAGCGGCAACCATGACATTCCCCGCTTGCGGCTAACGCTTTCTCCGGGCGAGATGGCTTTGGCTTTTGCCTTTATTTTTACCATGCCGGGAGTGCCTTTCCTTTATTACGGTGATGAAATTGGAATGCGCTACCTCAATTTGCTGTCAAAGGAGGGGGGCTATCACCGTACCGGTACCCGTACCCCAATGCAGTGGAACCGCGGGAACAATTTGGGCTTTTCCGCCGCCGCCGCTGAACAGTTGTATCTGCCGGTTGATCCTAGCCCGGACGCTCCAACGGTGGAAGACGCGGAAAAAGATAAAGATTCCCTGCTTAACACGGTACGGGTATTGCTGCGCCTGCGTCATGCCGAGCCGGATCTCCATGCGCAGCCGAATCTTGCAATCGTTTACGCGGAAAAATCAAAACTGCCGTTTGTCTACCGCAGGGGTTCGCTGCTGTTGGTGCTGAATCCCGGCATTAAAGCGGCAAGCGCGGCAATCGAAAATATTACCGTTGTTGATTATGAACCATTGCACACGCTGGGGAAATGTGCTTTTGAAAAAAATATTGTCCGCATGGAAGGCCAGAGTTTTGGCATTTGGCGGATAAAATAATACATTTGAAGGAGTATTTATGCTTATACCTAAAATTGAGCAGCGAATTGGCCAGTACATCAAGTACCTTGAAGAAAACGCTTACCGTAAAATTGCCGATTTGGAATTTGAAATTTTTGCAAGCGGGGAAACCTTTCGTTCTCCTCCCCAAAACGCAAACTGGGAAAAAATAAAAACCCCCGCCCCCTGGGGAAAAGAATGGACATGTTTCTGGTTCCGCGCCGTATACCGCGCTCCGTTAGGCGACACCCCGTTGTTCCTCAGCGTAACGCCTAATGCAGACTCGCTTGCCTTTATAGACGGCGAACCTGCCGGGGCATTTAACATCTACCACAATAAGCTCCGCATTGACGCGGACGGCAAAGAGCATACCCTGCACGTAGAGGCTTACTCAGGGCATTTTTACGGCGGCTGCGGCCCCTTCGAGGGTACTTCCGTTGTGGTGAATATCGGTAAGACCCTGCCCGATTTTCCCAATACCTTTGGCGGCGGCTGCCTGCTGGAGCGCCGTCCGGCGCTACATTCCCTGTTTTACGATATCCGCGCCCTGTACGAAACGGCAAAAATCGCCGATCCCAATTCACTGCGAAAGGCGAAAATACTCAAAGGGCTTTCCGGGGCGCTGGCGGGAATCAGCCTGAATGTTGACGGCGAGACACTTGAACAGCAGGCGGCCCTTGCCGCGCAAAAACTCGCCCCCCTGCTCGCGCTGAAGAACAGCCCATCCACCCCGGCGGTGCACCTTGTCGGTCATGCCCATATCGATCACGCATGGCTGTGGCCTATTGCCGAAACCGAGCGCAAGGCAGCCCGCACATTCGTCAACATGATCCGGTTTATAAAGGAATACCCCGAATTTATTTTTTTGCAATCGCAGCCCTGTCAGCTTGAGATTATCAAAAACGAATACCCTTCAATTTTTGAAGAAATAAAGGAAGCTTACAAAAACGGCAACTGGGAACCAAACGGCGGGATGTGGGTAGAGGCGGATTGTAATATCCCTTCCGGCGAAAGCCTGGTGCGGCAATTCCTGGTGGGGAAAAAGACCGGCAGGGACTTGCTCGGTTATGAGGCGGATACGCTCTGGCTGCCCGATGTATTTGGTTACGCCGCCGCCCTGCCGCAGATCATGGCGGGCTGCCGCATTAAGTATTTTGTTACCAGTAAAATTAACTGGAACGATACCACCCGCTTTCCCTACGAAACATTTATCTGGCGCGGTATTGACGGTACCGGTGTTAAAACGCATTTTCTTTCAACATTGGGGCCGGGGTCCGGATACAACGGCAGGGTGGCCCCCGAAGAATTGGCCGCCGTCTGGAACTCGGTGCAGCATAAGGAAATTCAATCCGCCTGCGTAAAGTCGATAGGCGAGGGTGACGGCGGCGGCGGGACTCTTCGTACCGATCTGGAAATGGCCCGCCGTCTGGGCGATCTGGAAGGCGTCCCCCGCGCCGCATGGAAAACCGTCAGCGCCGCGTTAGGTGAAATATTTGCCGCGGGTGATGCGGAATTCCCCGAATGGCGCGGCGAATTGTATTTGGAACTGCATCGCGGCACTTATACCACTCAGGCAAAAACCAAACGGAACAACCGCCTGCTGGAATTCGCCCTGCGTAATGCGGAACTGTACTGCGCCATTGCCGCCCTTGCGGGTAAAGACAAATATCCGCATGAAGAGCTTTTGAATTGCTGGAAGCGCACTTTGACCAATCAGTTCCACGACATCATCCCCGGCTCGTCCATCGGTAAAGTGTATGCCGAAGCCGAAGCGGATTCCGCGCGGATGCTGGCCCTGCTTGCCGGTATAAGCGATACAGCGCGGCGGCGGCTTGCCGGAATGGATGCTACTGGCGCGGCTAACGCTAAAGCCGTAGTGGTGTTTAACGATCTGTCGTGGGAGCGCAAAAGCGCGGTATGTGTTCCCATGAATCAAACCGGTCGGAATTTTTCCGCATTGCGGGGAGCAGACGGCGCCGTGTATCCGGTGCAGCAATATACCGATCTGGACGGAAACAAACAGGCGGCATTTTCCCCGAAAGTGCCGTCCCTCGGCTGGGCGCCCTATACCATAGCTGCCGGAAATGACGATATCAAATCTCCCTTTGTCTGGCACAACAATATTCTGGAAACCCCTTTTTATACAATTACGTTTGATGAGGCAGGCCGGATTATCAGTTTAATTGATCGCGGGCAGGAACGGGAAATGGTCGCGCCGGGCGGCGCTTTCAATGCCATTATCAGCGCCGAGGATGTGCCGGTGTTCTGGGATGCCTGGGATGTTGACGCCGACTGGGTTAAGCGCATCAGGCAGGAGACGCGGCTTGTCTCGACAGAAGTTGCGGCTAACGGGCCGGTTTGTTTCCGCTTGCGCCGCGCTTACGAGATCGGCGACGCTTCACGTCTGGTTCAGGACATGGTGTGTTATGTGAAAGATCATCGCATTGATTTTGAGACAAGAGTTTCCTGGCATGAAAAATGGCGGCTGCTTAAAGTTGAATTTGATACCGCCGTTCACGCGAATCAGGTCCGATGTGAGGTGCAATACGGCCACATCTGGCGGAATACCCACCGCAACCTGATGCAGGACAGGGCAAAATTTGAAATATGCGCCCACAAGTGGATTTCTCTGGAAGAGGAAGGCTGCGGAATCGCCCTTTTGAACGATTGCAAATACGGCCATGACGTTGAGGGCGGCAGGATGCGCCTTTCCCTGCTGCGTTCGTCCATTGCCCCCGATCCCGACGCCGATCGCGGCGAGCAGCGCTTTACCTATGCCCTTTTGCCCTTTGCCGGTCATTTTGGCGATTCCGGCGTAATTCGTTCCGCCTATGAACTCAATTCCCCGGTAACGGCATTGTGCGGCGAAACAAACAGCCCCGCTGAACAATCGTTCTGCGCGGTTGAGGGAAACGCGGTAATCATTGAAAGTGTAAAAGCGCCGGATGACAATGCCGCCAATGAATTGATCGTGCGCCTGTATGAGAGTCTCGGCGGTAAAAGCCGTACCGTCCTGCGTTTTTCACGGGAACTCTGCGCCGCAGCGGAAACGGATATGCTGGAGGAGAACCCCAAAGCCCTGCCGCTGCGGGGCAGGGAGATCGGTCTGGAGTTTAGGCCCTTTGAGATTAAGACGCTGCGGGTACGGTTTAAATAGTACGCCGCCGGGCAGCCGGTAGATCAGAAC
>JGI24698J34947_10000816_pt1 | contig 15529 bp, 13 predicted proteins | sample TergutMp193P3_FD_34947 | JGI IMG/M metagenome (IMG submission 34947) | reverse complement strand
GTTCATTGTTTTCCTTTAGGAGCGGTAGTCCCCGTTTATTTTGACATAGTCGTAAGTCAAATCACAACCCCAGACCGTTGCCTTTCCGGGGCCCTTGCCCGCTTTAATACGAATCTCGATTTCTTCCCTCCTGAGTATCTTTTTGGCGTCCTCCTCGGAAAAGGGAAACGACGAGCCGGCGGTGCAGACCTGTATTTCCTCCCCTGCGCTTGAAAAAACCACGTCAACATCGCCGGGATTGAAGTCCGCGCCGGAGTAGCCCATCGCGCATAACACGCGGCCCCAGTTGGCGTCCGCCCCGAAGCAGGCGGCCTTCACGAGGCTTGAGGAAGCCACCGCCTTCGCGAGGGTCTCGGCGGCGTCCTCGTTCGCCGCGCCCGAAACGGTGACTGTCACCAGTTTTGTGGCGCCTTCGCCATCCCTCGCCGTGGCACGGGCGAGGTCCACGCAAAGGGCTTCCAGCGCCCCGGCGAAAATTTCGCATGACGCACTTCCGGCGGCGATTGGGGAATTGCCCGCCTCGCCGTTCGCCATGATGATAACCGAATCGTTAGTCGAAGTGTCGCCGTCAACCGTTATGCGATTGAAAGAGCGTTTCACAGCGTGCCGCAGACACGAATCAAGGACTCCAGGCGGAATCGCCACGTCGGTGGTGATGAAGCATAACATGGTTGCCATATTGGGGTGTATCATCCCCGAGCCTTTCACCATACCGCCAATGCGAACGGGCTTTCCATCAATCTCGATCTCAACCGCCCCCTCTTTCTTGCGGATGTCAGTCGTCATGATCGCCTCAAGGGCGGCGGCATGGCCCTCCTCGTCAGCCCTCAGGGAATTCGCGAGTGCCTGAATATTCTTCTCAATGAGGCCTATGGGGAGGGGCACGCCTATGACCCCGGTGGAAGCCACCGCGACATGGCTATTGTCAATGGCGAAATGCCCGGCGACAAGGCTTGCCATCTTCCTGGCGGCGGCTAGACCCGCCTCGCCGGTACAGGCGTTGGCGTTCCCCGAATTGGCTATCACCGCCCTGAGCACGCCCCCTGAGACGCGCTCCCGGCTCACCAGCACGCTCGCCGCCTTGACCTTGTTGGTCGTGAAAACGGCAGCGGCAGCGCAGGGCTTTTCTGAGTAGATAAGGCCGAGGTCCCGTTTTTTGGAACTCGCCTTTATGCCGCAGGCGACGCCCCCTGCGCTGAAGCCCTTCGGGGCGCAAACACCACCATTTATCTTCTTTATCTCACCCATGAACTTCTCCAAATCAATAAGAAATTCTACCACGAACCACACGAACTCGTTCCTGCGGAACGCACACGAACAAAAGATAAAGAAAACTACGGAGAATTTTTCTCGCAAAGACGCAAAGCTCGCAAAGAGCAGCTCGTAATTAGCAAGCTGCTCGCAATCATCATGTCTTTTTCTTGATTAATGAAGAAAAATAAAGGATCAGCTTAAAATTACCTAAATCCCTTGGCGTTCTTAGCGCCTCCGCGCCTCTGCGAGAACTCTTCTTTCCTACGTGTCCTCCTTAGCTTTCTATTTTCCCTAAAACAGTGCAGGGACGGAATGGAGTCCCTCGGTTTCATCGAAACCAAAAAGCACGTTCATATTCTGAACCGCCTGGCCTGCCGCACCCTTCACCATGTTGTCGATGGCGGTAATCACGATGAGGGTGTTTCCCCCCTGATCTATGTTAACTGAAATATCGCAGAAGTTGGACTGCCTCACCCTGCCGGTGGAAGGCATTAAAGCGGACGGAAGGACGCGCACAAAAGGCTCGTCGCGGTAGAAGGCCGCGTACAGTTCACGTATTTCAGCGGTCTTTGCCGCGATTTCCTTTGAGGGCGGCCTGGGCGCGTCTCTGGCTGCGGAGGCAGGGGCGGCTTGCCACTCACCCTTGAGGGGAATGTAGATCGTGCTGAGTATGCCCCTGTTCATCGGCGCGAGGTGGGGCGTGAAGATGACCTGCGGCGCGGTTCCGCCGTGGCGCTCTGCCATCTCCCGCATGTTACGGCTTATCTCGGGGGTGTGCCTGTGGGCGCCCACCTTGTAGGGCGACACCGAATCGGAGCATTCGGGGAAATGGAAGGATTTCTGTGGTTCCCTGCCGCCGCCGGTTATGCCTGTGGCGGAATCCACGATGATCGTCCCGCCGGAAGCCAGCCCTTTCGCCAAGGCGGGAAACACCCCAAGGGATGCCCCGGTGGGGTAGCAGCCGGGGTTGGCGATGATCACCGGCCCAGAGGCGGCGAGCAATTTGAGCCGCTCCCGGTTCAGTTCCGGGAGGCCGTAGACCGAGCGCTTGCGAAGTTCCGGGTGGACAAACCCGGCGCCATACCAGGCTTTGAAAGTGTCCTCGTCATCGCCGAAACGGAAGTCCGCCGAAAAATCGATAAAGGAAACGCCCTTCTCAAGACAGGCTTTCGCGTAAGCCTCGCCGACGCCATTTGGCAGCGCCGCGAAAACGACATCCGAGGCAGCTACAACCTCGTCCGGCTTGACAAGCGGGAAGGAAATTCTTCCCAGGAAATTGGGATACACCTCCTCAATCCTGCCCCCCTCAAGGCTCACCGAGCCCAGGGAAAGCCCCGTTACCTTCTTATGCCCCGAAAGCAGCCTCACCAACTCGGCGCCCGCGTATCCGGCAGCGCCAATGACGCCAACAACCATGGTTTTATTATGTATAAATATTTAAAATTGTCAAGTATTATTTATAGAATCGTTAATATTATGAGATTTTATGTATATTTATACAGAAAAGGGACTAGGGAATGGAGATCAGGGACTGGGGAGTGTTTTATTAGGAAGTGGCGCGGTTGAAACACGCGCCCCATCCTAACCAAGAGCACCCTAGTCCCTAGTCCCTAACCCCTGATCCCTTTCTTGCCCCTTGCTTTTTGCCGTCCGGCGTGGTATAGAAATCCCATGAGAATGATTAACACGGCGGTATTCTTGGCGGCGGCGCTTTTGGTGTTTTCCTGCGCTTCAGGGCCCACGGCGATTCCTGAAGACTTGACTCCAGCGGAACTGATACAGCGGGCACAGGAAGAATCGGACCGGAACAGGTATGAAATGTCTCTTCAGTATTACAGAACCGTCATTGAGCGCTTTCCCTTTGACATCGACAACATAATTGCCGCCGAGTATGAGATAGCGTTTATACATTACAAACAGAAAAAATACGATGTCGCGAAAGCCGAATTTAACGGGCTTCTGGAACGCTACAAAACCCCTGATGAGGAGCTTCTTCCCCAGCAGTTCAAAATTCTTTCCCTCAAGATTATGGCGAGGATCGAGGAAATTGAGAACACCGATACAAGAAGGACATTTTTCGGCTTACTGGGGCAGCAGAATAGCGCTTAACTTAATGTCGTTTTCGGCGGCCTTCTCAAACGCCATTTCCGCCGTAACGGTCCCCTTCGGCACAGGGTGGGGAGGGGCGTCCCCGATGAGGATGAGCAGCCTGCTTTCTGCCGCCCAGGGGAACTTGTCCGCCCCGTCGTAGAGGGCCTCGTAGACGGCTTCGGGGATATCGCCGCCGCCCCACGCGGAGATCGCGTTCAGGTTCCGCTGGAACGCGTTGAAATCCTCTGTAAAAGGCGTGATCCTTGTGATGTACGCGTCAGGGGGATAGTCCCTGTAGACCACCATGCCGATACGAAAGTCGGTAAAATCGGCGATCATCCCCCTTATCATGGGAATAAGCATCTTTCGGACAGAATCGATGTAACGCCCCATGCTGCCCGTTGAGTCCATGCACAGGACCAGGTCAACGTCCTTACCCGCCTCTTTCGCCAATAAATTCTCAATTTTATCAATCAGATCGGATGGGTCGGCGGCATAAATAAAATCCCCGTTTCCCTGCCTGGCTATTTCGTCGAAGCTCTTCTCGGCCTCGGTCATGAAGGGCTCTTCGGGATTCGCGATCACCCTTTGGATTCCCTTGAGGATATATGGGTTATCGGCAAAACTTCCCCTGTAGTCCGCGTACGGAAGGCTGAAGACCCGGATGTTGATGAAGGTCCCGTCCGACATATAGACCGCGCCGTAACGGTCGTCTTCCCTTCCGTAAACCACGACCCACGGCATAAAAATATGGAAAGCCTCCCCAAGTTCCGGGTGCGCTTCGGGAGTGGAACTGAGCAAAGGGTAAGTCCCGTCGTCCATCGTGTGCGGGACGCCGTTTAAAAGCCTGAGTTCATTGCCGTTGACGGGGTTCCAGTAAGGCGCCCTGTAAGCGTAATTATCCAGGTTCTGCCCCGGATCCCTGGTTGACTCTGCAAGCAGAACCGACGCGATGCCCGGCTTCTTGCGGATGAAAAGGTGGAAGCCCTCGTCGGTGATCTGATCCAGGACAAGGTCATCGCTCCCAATAAAAAGATCTTGACCGAAAACCGGGGAAGCGACAATGGCAAAAAAGCAAAAAAAAGCAAAAAAAACCTTGCTCACCCTATTAATATCGGAATTTCAGATAAATACAGCCCTTTATTGTTTCGCTTTTTTCGTTTATATTAAAACCATGAGATCACCCAAAGAAATATCCCTCGGCGCGAAGATTATCGAAGCAATTGAGGGCCTCGCGCTGCCCGGAAAAGCCCTTGAGGGGGCCCGCCTGATCCTCGCGGACGAGGAGATACAGGCGACACAGGAGTACGCCAACACCGTTTCAATCGTCCGCCTTGGTTACAACGACCACGGGCCGGTGCACATGCACTGCGTCACCATGAACGCCATCATCATGCTTGGCCTGCTCCGGCAGGCGGGCGTGAAGACGAGCCTCGAAAAAGAGGAGGCGGGCGATTTTGACGACAGCCTCCTTGCCGTGATCTTCGCCTCGATGCTCCACGACCTCGGCATGACCATAGGCCGACATGAGCATGAAATCCACAGCACCTACCTCGCCCTGCCCATCATGAACCGGATCCTCGCGCAGCTCTTCCCCGACAACCTCAAGAGGAAGGTGATAATCCGTTCCCTGGCGCTGGAAGGCATTTCCGGCCACATGGGAAACCGCACGATCAATTCCCTGGAAGCGGGGGTCATTCAGGTCGCCGACGGCTGCGACATGACCAAAGGCCGCGCCCGCATCTCCATTGCGCTAAACCAGAACGCCAGGGCGGGCAGCATCCACCAGTATTCCGCCAACTCAATCGAAGAAGTCCGCTTCTCGGCGGGCAAGGAAAAGCCCATCCGAATAGACGCGCTTATGTCAAGCGAAGTTGGCCTCTTCCAGATAGAAGAGGTTTTATTGACCAAGATAACCGCCAGTACCGCCAAGCCTCACATAGAGCTGTACAGCCAGGTACAAGGCGGGGAGCCGAAGAGGTATTTGTAGCAAGGGAAAAGTGAAAAGGGAATAATGAAGAAATTAACCACGAACGGACACGAACCATCACGAACAGAGGATGAAGACCTCTCGCAGAGGCGCTGAGATCGCAGAGGACGCAAAGGAAGAAGATAATCACGAAGTGACACGGCGGAATTTTCACGTAGATGCGTAGAGAGCACAAAGGGGCTACAAGTGATTTATATCCATTTTGAAACAGGGCTCCCCTGGGCTCGACATTTTTCATTGTTTACCTCACTGTCAAGCCTATCTAAGTTGCAACAAACCATTCACTTGACTTTTATCCAATGGCATGATTATCTCAACATTATTATTGTCCAACTTTATATCTGCTTCTCTGAGCATAGAATATATTGAGGCTTCGTCACCCGTTGGTACTACCATTCTATTACCCAATTCAGAAGGATCTGTCATGGTTTTTTTATACCCATTTATAGTATCATAAATTTCCTGGGCTGAATCAATATTATTATTAACGATGATAGCTGAAACAGTATAATTTTCATCACCTTTTATGCTAAAAAAAATATAATTTAAATTAGCGGAAGGAGGAAATTCCCATAAGTTTAGATTTGCAGAATTACTGGTGATATATAAATCAATATCCCCATTGAGATAAGAATATCTTTTACTCAAATTACCATAGGCGAATTCATATATAAGATCTTTATTCCCTGAAAGAAATAATTTTTGCCCTGTATAACATAGAAAAAACCATTCTCTGCTATTGGTTATGAACAAAATATCATTATTATACCTGTCTTTTTGTATACTATAATTCTGTAAATTATTATTTAATGAGAAATTCTTGTTCTTTATATCAAATACCATAATATAGTCACCATACATATATGTAAAATTACCTCCAATGAATAATAAATTTATTTCATCTTGCGTTATATTTGCATCGGCAGTTATGTTCTGAATAAATTTACCTAATGAATCATCATTATCACCCAATATATATCTTGAAAATGTTTTACCATAATTTTGATTGCTGAGAATTATTTCAAAATCAAAAACAGGCTCACTAATAATCATCGCACTTGTCGCCGGTGATTTATTTGTAAACGGATTTCTTAAAAAAAATGTTATTTTTGTTGCTGGCGCTGAAGGGCTTCTTTCAAAATACCGCATTAGAGATAATGTTGTTTTTTCCCTTGGCTCTGAAGGATTTCTTTCAAAATATTGAATCATAGTAACATTCAATTTATCTATCTCTGATAATTTCTCATCCACATCTTCACCCTCATTGGTATACCAGTCAAATTGGGAAAAGTGTTCTACAAGATCCGTTGATGTGAAGTCGTAACCATATTTTGCATATATTGTGTTTCTTAATATCCTCAATTCAGCAGGGGTAAGGTCTTCCAGTTTTTCAGGAGGTAGTATGTCTTCCAGTATTTTTAAATTACCATTATATATAACATCATGGAGATTATAATTGATATAATTGATATAATTGGTATTATTGGTATTATAGAATACCAGAAAATACCACAAAAAAAGTCCCAAACAGATTGAAGAAATTGATATGATAATCATTGCCTTTTTATTATCTGACATAAATAATCTTCCGCTACTCGCCTACACCGCCCGTACCACGCAATACCGCTTCTTCCCCGCTCTTAAGACCAACTCCCCCTCGCCGTCAAGGTACTGCGTCCCGATAAGGGCCTTCACGTCGCTCACGGCCTCCGGCTCCTTGCCGCCTGAGGAGATAAACGCCCCGCCCTGCTCTACAAGGCGGCGGCATTCGCTCTTGCTTACGGCCAGCCCCGCATCGCAGAAAAGATCGACTATGTTGTAACCGGCCTCGAATTTCGCGTGGGGCAGTTCCACGCTGGGCATAGCGGATTTGTCGCCGCCGGAGGCACTGCCGAAAGCAGCCCTCGCACCCGCCATCGCCTTGTCCGCCTCGGCCTTGCCGTGGATGAGGGCAGTCACTTCCCAGGCGAGGCGTTCCTTCGCCTCGTTGGGGTTTTTACCGGGCGCGGTGAGCGCATCGATTTCGCCCACCGGAAGAAAAGTGAACATGAGGAGGAAACGCTTGATGTCGGCGTCTTGAATATTCCGCCAGTACTGGAAGAACTCGTACGGCGTCGTTATGGAGGGGTCGAGGAAAAGCGCCCCCTTTTCGGTCTTGCCCATCTTTTTGCCATCAGCGGTAACCACAAGCGGGAAGGTCAGGGCGAAGGCCTCCGCCCTCTCGACGCGGCGTATGAGATCCGCCCCGGCGACGATGTTGCCCCACTGATCGTCCCCGCCGATCTGGAGGCGGCAGCCGTAGCGGCGGTAGAGTTCGAGGAAGTCGTAACTCTGGAGGAGCTGGTAGTTGAACTCGATGAACGAGAGACCGGTTTCCATGCGGATTTTATAAGCCTCAAAACTGAGCATCTTGTTCACGGAGAAGTGGCGCCCGATTTCACGGAGAAAGTCGATGTAGTTGAGGTTCGCGAGCCAGTCCTTGTTATTAGCCGTCAACGCCTTTTTCCCGTCAAAGCCAATGAAACGGTCAAGCTGGCTGACGATTAAAGCGGTATTGGCGTCAAGTTCCTCGTAGGAAAGGATCTTCCGCGTCTCGGTTTTGCCGGAGGGGTCGCCTATCCTGGCGGTGCCGCCGCCCATGAGGGCAATCCCCCTGTGGCCTGAGTTCACCAGGTGGCGGTACGCGAAAATGGGAACCATGTGGCCGATGTGGACGCTCGTCCCCGTAGGGTCTACGCCCACGTAAAAGGTGACTTGTTCCTCGCCCATCAGGCGGGAAAGCCCCTCCGTATCGCTGCATTGGGCAAAAAAGCCGCGGGTTTTCAGGTTTTCAAGAGCCTCGTTCATGTGGGTTACCTTACACGAATAGGGGGGATTTGCCAAGGGTGTCTATTTCAACAATTTTCTTATCAATAAATCCTGCAGATTTCTTCTGGAATCAATTATTGCCAGAACATTTACTATTTTTCCATCTACCTTATATATTATCTTCCATGGAGGTTCCGTTAATTGCCTGTATTCCTTTATGTTCCTTGCCAGCAATTCAGGAACATACCCTCCCCGGTACGGAAAATGATCCAATGTGTTTATCTTCGCCTTAAGTTTTTCCATTATTTTTATTGCAGTCTGCGGATTGTTACGAGCAACATACATAATTATTTCATTTAAATCATCTTCGGCGCTTTTGGTAATGCTCACAACATACTTATCATACTCACCTGTTTCATTAGCCATTTTCCGTTATTTTTTCCCTCAAATCATTAAACACGTCATCGGCTTTTCTTACCTTCCCGTTTTCAATGTCCGTTTCCGCCAATTTAATAATGTTCATCAAGGCAAATGCGTCCTCAGTATCCTGGTACGTTTCGATATCGATTAAGACGGCCTTTGCTTCGCCGTTTTGGGTAATGATTATGGGGTTTTTCCGTTCGCTCACATATTTCATCATCTGGGCCGCGTTTGTTTTTACGTATGAAATTGGTTTCACGTTTTCCCGAAGATTTACAGCCATAAAACCCTCCAGTACGTATAATATACCAAATTTGGACTTGTTTGTCAAGTAGTTTTTATAGGGTTTTTCTATAACATGAGTTGCACGTTGTCGACTTTCCCCTTTCCCTGTGGTAAACTATGTGTTAAACTGATAAAAACTACGAAAAAGCGAGGTTCGCGATGGTAATTTTGACATTGAACTGCGGTTCTTCTTCCGCAAAATACCAGGTGTACGACTGGGAAAACAAAGACGTGCTGGCCGTGGGGATTGTGGAGAAGGTTACGATTGGGGGTTCCTTCATCACCCACAAGGCGAAGGGCAAGGAAGAGTACGTGGCGAATTACGACTGTCCCACCCACACGGAGGCGGTGGACCTAATCATCAAGACCCTGACCGACCCGAAGGTGGGGGTTTTGAGCGACATGGGGGTGATAAAGGCGGTGGGCCACAGGGCGGTTCACGGGGGGATGAAGTTCACCAAGAGCGTCATCGTGGACGACGCCGCGATGGCGGCCTTCAGGGAGATGACGGATATGAGCCCTCTCCACAACCCGGCAAACATACTGGGCATTGAAGCGGCGAGGAAGGTGCTGCCGAACGTGCCGCAATGCGTGACCATGGACACCGCCTGGCACCAGACCATGCCGCCCGAGTCGTATCTTTACGCGGTCCCTTACGAGTGGCTTGAGAAGTACTCGGTCCGACGCTATGGTTTTCACGGCACGAGCTTCCTTTACACGGCAAAGCGCGCGGCGGTGCTGCTGGGCAAGGATCCCTTCAAGACGAATCTCATCATCGCGCACCTGGGTAACGGTTCTTCCATCAACGCGGTCAAGGACGGCTGCTCCTTCGATACGAGCATGGGTATCACCCCGCTTGAGGGGCTCGTGATGGGAACCCGTTCCGGCGATATAGACCCTGCCCTGCCCTTCTACGTTATGCGAAAGACGGGTATGAGCGCCGCTGAAATCGAAAACGCCCTCAACAAAAAATCGGGGCTTCTGGGCATTACAGGCGCGCTGACAGACCGGCGGGATATACAGGCGGCGAACCTCAAGGGCGACAAGCAGGCAACCCTGGCGCAGGACATTGAGGCCCACCGGGTAAAAAAGTACATCGGCGCGTACCAGGCTGTTCTGGGCCGTGTCGATGCCCTCGTCTTTACCGCCGGCGTGGGCGAGTTCGCCTGGTGGATGAGAAAAAAAATCCTCGACGGACTTGAGGGCATCGGCATAGTCTACGATCCAAAGAAGAACGAAATGTCCCATACCCGCAATACCGAAACGCTGATCAGCAAACCCGAGTCGAAGATCCCCGTTTTCGTCATCCCGACCGATGAAGAGCTGGTGATGACCGAGGACGCCTACGCACTTATGGCGGGAAAATACGACATTCATACCAATTTCAGATATTCCTTCCAGAGCGCCGATTACGTGAACAAGGGCCGAGCGGCAGGCCTCAAGGAAGAACTGGTCAGGACGCCGGAACTGAAAGAGATCATCGCACTACCAAGGTAGACTTGTCGAACGAAACGCGGGTGGACGTCGGATCGACGGACTTTCAGTCCGCGATCCATAAAGAAACAGAACTCCTCTGTATAGGCAACGCCATTGTTGATGTATTTGCATTTGACGGGAGTGGTCTTGCCCTTCGTTATGGGCTATGCGAACCGGTTCAGCACATTGAGATCGAAAAGCTGAAAACCATTCTCCCTGAGTTAGGCGAAACTACGACGGTGTCCGGCGGCGGCGCGGCAAACGCGGCAAAGATCGCCGCCCTTCTCGGGGCGAAGGTGGGCTTTATCGGTGCGATTGGGGACGATGCATACGGGGAGCTTTTCGAGGAGGGCCTCAAGTCGGCTGGGGTGAAAACCCTTCTTGTCGAAAAGCGCTCGCCCACGGGCTTGTGCCTCGTCCTGCAAACGGCAGACGGCACGCGAATAGTAGCTTCCCCCTCGGCGGCGCTGGAGTTTTCAGAGAATGATATCAATGAAGAAGAAATAAAGAAAGCCAAAGTTGTGGTAATCGATGGTTTCATGCTGGGGAGGCGCGGCATCGTGCGACACATTCTTGCGCTCGCGAACAAACACGGAGCGGCGGCGGCTATCGACATCGGCTCCGCTACAATTGCCGCTGAAGAAGCGGAGGAGATTGCGGCTTACATCGCATTGCTAGACGCGGCATCGCTGGACGACATATCGCCTAACGCATCGCATAAAATGCGATCGCTTATTCTTTTTATGAACGAGGACGAGGCCGTCTCTTTCCGCGACGCACTTAATAAACCGGAAGCCGAAACTGGACAAATACGGGAGTTCTTTAAATCCCTCACGGAAAGAAGCCCCTCTCTTGTCATCGTGGTGAAGATGGGAAAGCTCGGGGCAATTTGTTTCGCGAAGGGAAGGGCTTACCACGCCGGGACAGACGCGGTGGAGCCTGTTGAAACTACCGGCGCAGGCGACGCCTTCTGCGGAGCCTTCCTCACAGCCTGGGTGCGAGGTTATCCCCTGAGCGAATGCGCCACCCTGGGCAACGACACCGCGAGGCTCGTCCTTGACGGCGCGGGCACCAAAGTCGATAAAGGCGCATTTAAAGACCTGGCGGCATTATTGGATAAAAGCCCTGACCTTTAAGCCTTTCACTTTCAGCGTTAATCTGTTATATTTTGCGTTATGTTTCCCCTTGTAAAAGAACTCCTGAATTCCCAGCCGGATGGTCGCGTGGTAAAAGTGCGCGGCTGGGTAAGAACCAAACGTGAAATGAAGAACCTTGTCTTCGTCGAAGTGAACGACGGGTCCTGTTTCAGGAATATCCAGTGTACTTTTGACGAGGCCGGGGATATGGATTCGGGTACGGCTGCCGCCCTCGCGGAGCTTGGCACCGGGGTATCGGTGGAGATCGCGGGTAAGCTTGTCCCATCGCCTGCGTCGGGACAGGCCGTTGAAGTGGCGGTTTTATCGATTGAGATTATCGGCGCGGCCCCGGCGGAAACCTACCCGCTGCAAAAGAAGCGTCATTCGCTTGAGTTCCTGAGGGAACACGCGCACCTCAGGGCGAGGACCAATACCTTCGGGGCGGTGGCAAGGGTAAGAAACCGGCTCGCAATCGCTGTACACGAGTTTTTCCAGAGCAGATTTTTTCTGTATGTAAACACGCCAATCATCACCGCTAGCGACGCAGAGGGCGCCGGGGCGCTGTTTCAGGTAACGACCCTTGACCTCGCCGCCCTGGCGAAATCGGGGAAGGCGCCCGACTACGAAAAGGATTTTTTCGGCAAGTGGACCGGCCTTGCCGTTACGGGCCAGCTTGAGGCCGAGTCCTACGCCGAGGCCCTCAGCAGGGTTTATACTTTCGGGCCAACCTTCAGGGCGGAAAATTCCAATACAACCCGGCACCTCTCGGAATTCTGGATGATAGAACCCGAGGCTGCTTTCTTCCGTCTTGAGGACAACATGGCGCTGGCGGAGGATTTTCTCAAACACCTCTTTCAGGCGGTTTTGCGGGACTGCGCCGGTGACCTGGAATTTTTTGAGGCCCACATTGAAAAGGGGATCATCGAAACCCTTCAATCTGTGGCGTCCTCAAAATTTTCCCACATCACCTACACCGAGGCGATTGCGGAGCTGGAGAAGGGAGGGCCGTTTGAGTTCAAGCCATACTGGGGCTGCGATATCCAGACCGAACACGAGAGGTTCATTTCAGAGAAAGTCACAAGCGGGCCGGTGATTGTCACCGATTACCCCAAAGAGATCAAGGCTTTTTATATGAAGCAAAACGACGACGGCAAAACAGTCAGGGCAATGGATGTCCTTGTCCCACGGTTAGGCGAAATCATCGGAGGTTCCGAACGCGAAGATAGTTATGCCAAACTTGAAAAACGTCTCGGGGAGCTTGGCTTAAACAAAAAGGATTATGAGTGGTACCTGGATCTCCGCCGCTACGGCAGCGTCCCGCACTCAGGGTTCGGGCTGGGCTTTGAACGGCTGATCCAATATGTCACGGGCATGGTGAACATAAGGGACGTGATTCCGTTTCCAAGGGCGCCGGGGCAAGCTGAATTTTAAGTTATGATAAAAAGGAAGAATTTTACCACGAACCAAACAAACTTATGTTTCAATATTCTTATATTATTCGCATTGATTATTTTTCTCATTCCTTTTACTGCCGCAGCGCAAAGTTTTCCGGAAATTGCTTCCCATGCGGCGGTTGTTATGGACGCGGCAACAGGGACTATCGTCTATACAAAAAACCCGGATGAGGAAATCCCGCCGGCATCGCTTACAAAGCTCATGACCATGCACCTAACGTTCAGGGAGATTGAATCCGGCAGGGCTTCTCTGGATGAGGTCTTCACTCCGCCAAGGGAGGGCTGGGCGGTGAGTCAACCCCCCCTTTCTTCGCTGATGGGCATTAACGCGGGACACAGCGTCAGCCTGAGAGACCTTCTCCTGGGCATGGCGATCTTTTCCGGCAACGACGCCGCCACGTCCACCGCCCTGCGTTTCGCGCCATCGTTAAGCGCCTTCGCGGAAATAATGACCAGGGAGGCGGCGTCCCTTGGACTCCAAAAAACCCATTTTGTGGACGCTTCCGGTTATTCGGAAGACAACATGACAACGGCGAGGGAATTCGCGGAGTTCTGCCGTATCTACCTGGAGGCGCACCCGTATAGCCTCGCTGAATATCACTCGGTCATGGAATTTGCCTACCCCAGGCCGGAGAACCTGCCCGAACAATACAGGGCAAATCCGGGAACCAGGCTGAGGCGAAATGGCATAACGCTTCTGGGAAGGGTTGAAGGGGTAGACGGCCTTAAAACAGGCTTCATCTTTGAATCCGGGTACAACATCGCACTGACCGCCGAACGCGGCGGTACCCGTTTTATCGCGGTCATACTCGGCGGTCCCAGTGAAAGGATCAGGGAGGAAGACGGGGAAAGACTCATAAACTGGGTCTTTGCAAATTACAAGACGATACGGCCAAGCATTAGCGTCATCATGCCTTTCCGCGTCTGGAAGGGCAAGACGAATTATGTGGACGTTTACCCGGGCGAGCCGCTTGATTTTACCGCCCTCGCCGAAAGAGGCGAATACCTTGACGCGGCAATAATACAGGAAGAAACTCTCATCGCCCCCATCCCCGCTGGAAGCAAGGTGGGAAGCGTTGTGTTATACGACACACTCGGAGAACTGCGGCGCATTCCCCTGCTTACAACAGGGGAAGTCGAAAAGGGCAATTTCTTCAAACGGCTTTTTGACTCGATAAGATTATTTTTCAGAAGGAGATTTTCATAATGGGCGAATACTCGATCATACCACGACCGGTTTCGATTGAATATCTCAATACCGAATCAATTCCATTCGCCAACCTCCTGCTTATGGCGGATGACACTACTTTTCAGAACGAGGCACGGGTTTTCGCCGATCAGATCCGTCAAACATTCGGTGAAGGGATTTTCGTCCGCGATCCGGCCGGAGTCCGGCGCGGCATCCGGCTGATGAAAAGTGACAGCCCCAAAGCGGAAGAAGCTTACAGGCTGGAGATCATACCGCATGAGATCGCCGTGATCGCAACGACGAGAACCGGCATATACCGTGGTCTCCAGACCCTGCGCCAGTTGTTTCTCTCCTGTTACAACGACGGCGTCCTCTCCATTCCGTTAGGCGTCATTGAGGACAGTCCCCGTTTCCCATGGCGCGGTCTTATGCTTGACTGCTCAAGGTATTTTTATTCTGTTAAGTTTATCAAGAAGTTACTCGATGCCCTCACGCTCCAGCACATCAATATCTTCCACTGGCACCTGACAGACGACCAGGGCTGGCGGCTTCCGGTAGAGGCTTATCCCCTGCTCATCGAAATAGGTTCCAAGCGTAGGGACCATCGTCTGAGCGGTGCATTCTCGGGAAGAGGGCATTACTCCAAAGAGGAGATCAAGGAGATCGTTTCTTACGCCGCCGAGAGGCACATCGAGGTAGTGCCCGAGGTCGATCTTCCCGGCCACACAAGCGCGGTTCTGGCGGCCTATCCCGGCCTTGGGTGCACCGGCGGCCCTTATCAGGTTGAAGACCGCTTCGGTATTTTTGAGGACGTGTTATGCGCAGGGAACGACGGTATCTTCCCCCTGGCAGAGGCGGTCTTCGACACCCTCGCCGAACTCTTCCCGTCAAAATATGTGCACATAGGCGGGGACGAAGTACTCTTTAACCGCTGGGCGGAATGCCCGAAATGCCGGAAGCGGATGGAGGAACTGGGCTTGGTTGAGCCCGCGCAGTTGCAGAGCTGGATCACTTCGCGCCTTGCCGATATGCTCCGCAAGCGCGACAAGACCGCAATTGGCTGGGATGAGGTTCTCGAAAACACCGAAAAATTCCCGCTGCCCCCCGATATGGTCGTCCAGTCGTGGCGGGGCGAGAAAGGGGGAAACACGGCAACATCACGGGGACACCGTGTCATCATGTCTCCGCAGACCAGCGGCTGCTACCTTGATTTCAGGCCCATAGACCTGCCGGAGGAGATGGGCAGGCGTCCAATCGGAACAGTTGCCCAGGGCTATAACCTAAAGCCGGTAACGGCGGAAATGGACGAAAAAGCCGCCTCACTGGTTTTGGGCGGACAGGGAAACCTCTGGTCCGAGGTCATCTACGCCGGAAGAATCGCCGAGTACATGATCTTCCCCCGTATATGCGCCATCGCCGAGGCCCT
>JGI24698J34947_10000815_pt1 | contig 15534 bp, 14 predicted proteins | sample TergutMp193P3_FD_34947 | JGI IMG/M metagenome (IMG submission 34947) | reverse complement strand
TATATGGGTACAACCAACTTCAATACCAATACTTACCAATCCACCAATGACTCCGTCATGAGCATACGCTACCTTGAGGGCAGGTTCTTCGTCGGCGGGCGATTAACGAGTGTTAGAGTGGAGACTAATCCATGGGAAATGAATTCGATTCACGTCGGCAGGCTGATATATTCCACCAACGGCAGAACCCACTGGATGCCGGCTCGATCCCTCTCCAGCAGGACGCAGGAGTATTTCTACGTCAACGACTCCTGGTTCGGCGTCAACCGTAACTTCGACTTCGGCCACTACGTCAAGGACATTGCCTATGGGGACGGCTATTATGTGCTGGCCGGGAGAGACCTGTACTATTCCAGTAACGGCATAGAATGGTCCAGCTATGCCGACTGGTACGGCGACAATTACAATGGCGTAGCCTTCGGCGGCGGCAGGTTCGTTATTGTCAAGCCCAACGGCGTTATAGCGAATGCGAGACCAACAGGGGATCGTTTGGTGATAGAAAACGAGAACCACATCATCTTCGGGGACTCCCCGCCAAGTGCCGTAGCCTACGGGGGCGGACGCTTTGTCGTTGTGGGCAATGACGGCAAGATAGCCTATTCCACCGACGGCGTACACTGGGCTGTGGCGGCAAACAATGTCTTCGGGGCAAACCACATCCATACTGTAGCCTACGGGGCAGGCCTGTTCGTCGCCGGAGGAGACAACGGAATGATAGCGTATTCCGCAGACGGCAGAACATGGGTTCGGTCGGCGGACAGCGGCTTTGGAACCAACAGAATCCTCAGCATAACCTATGGGTACGGCAGATTCGTAGCCGTGGGGCAAAGCAGTTTTATAGCGTATTCAAACCAGTTGGAAACGCCCGTGATAACCCCGCAACCAGAGCCGTCACAGCCGGGACGCACCACCACAACTTCCCCAAGACCCGACCGCAGTGAAGGCCGCCCGGAAATTCCCGAAACGCCCGCAGGAAGAAGATAGACGCGAATGGAACATCTTGACAACACTCCCACAATCATGATATAAAGAAAGTGTATATTTCAATGGAAGTGGGGTGAAAATCCCCCGCTAACCCGTAACTGTAACTGGGAAGATTCTGCCAAGGAACTTTAGTTTGAAACTAAAGTTTCATTACGGTCACTGTTCGACCGCTTGATAAGCTGTCAGATGGGAAGACCGGCAGAAAAATTGCCCTCAAGTCAGGAAACTTTGGTATACGTTGACTCTTGTGAGTCAATCATTTTTTTCCAAGCTTCGAGGAAGAGCCTGTGAAAAGCCGATTTTACCCTTCTTAAACGATTCTCTCGTCAGTGGTGTAGTCCGGTCTTTTTTGTCTTTTCTCCGAAAAGGAGTGTTTTATGTTTTATTCGAAAGGAGTCTCACGCAGAGACGCGGATGGCGGCGCGAAGTTCGCGAAATACGCAAGGTATTTGTGCGTACTATTATTGGCTGCGAGCTTTTTGGTTTTGGGCTGCAAGGAGCCGGAAGACGAATATCCTTCGCTTAATGGTACATGGGTTTCCGAATATAATGAGAAATGGATTATTAATCTGGATAATAATACACTTAATTCCCCATCTGAGAGTTATCCTGATTATGCTTATGCGGGAAATATTTCTGAAGTTGAATACTTTACCAGCAACAAAACTACCGGGATAATTTTTATTGAACTTACCAGTAAAGGCGCTTCATTTTCAACATCAGGAAGTGGAAATTTCACCGGAATATATTTCACAAATCTGACTGATAATACGGTGGAAATCGCCGCAGCTGCAGATTCCAGTTATGCGACACCGGTAAGAACAACTCTGGCACTAGCCAAAGAACTGTTAAACGTAGATTCTGTGGGAACGTATTTTGCAACGACGTCAGCTTGCACAAAACAATGATGAAACGATGAAGCGTATTCTTCCTGCTTTTCTGTTACTGATTTTCTCGCTGTTGTTTCCTTTCGGGGTGAACGGGCAGGACGCCGCATTTGCCCCGGAAGACGATTTTTACGATGACGGTTTTTTCTTTGAGGATGATACCGGCATTACAATCGTGGGAACATTGCAGACCAGCCAGCAGACAGCGATAATTGACAGGGAAGAAATTGAACGGCGGGGCGCTTCTGATCTCGCGAACCTGCTGCAGGAAACTCTTCATTTGGGCGTCAACCGTTACGGTACACACGGCAATCAGACGGGCATAACATTGCGGGGGATTGATTCCAAGCGGATCGCGTTTCTCATAGACGGCGTGCCTGTAAATTCAGCCATGGACGGAAAATTTGATATTTATCAAATTGACCTTCATTCGGTTGAACGCATTGAGGTTATCTACGGCGGCTCTGATTCAAAGTACAATGTTTCAGGCGCGATAGGCGGGGTGATTAACATCATCACTGTTAAAAGACAGAATCCCGGGTGGCGGTTTGGCGGCTCTGTATCAAATACTTCCGCAATGCCCGGAAAATACCGTGACCGCAATGGTCAAACGCAAAGCCCCCACTGGGAAGACCTTGTTGATACGCAGAACTACGGCGTTTCGGCAGCTTACGGCGGTGCTACCAAAGGTAGCGGCGCGTTTTCTCTTTCAGCTAACATATTCGCCAACCGAGCGGCCAATCATTTTATTTTTTACGACAGTTTTCAATATCCCCGCCGCAAGGATAACAACGAAGTGTGGGACAGCGGCCTTAACGCTTCTATGGTTTGGGAACTTGATGAACTTACCAAACTGATCGCGTCCACAAGTTTTTATTACGGCGACAAAAATATTCCCACTTCCGGTTTCTCAAGCATGTTCGGCAGTCAGAAGGATTTCTCAAGCCGCCAGAGCGTCATGCTTGATATGCCCCGCGCCTTTCATGACGATCTGGCTGTTGAGGCTTCACTCGCGTGGCGCTTCAGCCGGATGGACTACACATCGCCTGCGGATGCGTTTTCGCGTCACGATCAAAACGCGCTTAACGCGATCAACCGCTGGAACTGGTACCCAGGCGAGAAGCTGATACTGAGAAGCGGCGTCGATTACCGGCTCATCTTTCTTGATTCCACGGAAATAGGAAACCGCAGCCGGCACGACGGCGGTATCTATTTGACAGCCGAATACAATCCGGTAAGGCTGCTGCTCATCGTTCCTTCTGTTAAAGTTGTATTCGCAAGCGGCGGCTCAACGCCGATGACTGTCGTACCAAAACTCGGTCTCAGGTGGGACGTAACAGACTCCCTCGTTCTTAAAAACAACTACTTCCGCAGTTTCAAGTATCCAGAGTTTGAGGAGCTTTACTGGTCAGGCGGCGGCGGTCTTGGCAATCCAAATCTGAAGCCGGAAGACGGCTGGGGCGGGGACTTTGGCGCGGCATGGCGCGTAACAGAATCGCTGGTGGTGGAAAGCGTATTTTTTGCGCAATGGCTGCAGGATTCGATACACTGGTATTCAAGCAACGCAGTTTGGCGGCCTGAAAATGTGGGAGAGGCGGTTTTCTTCGGACTGGACAGCAAGCTCAGTTTTGAAATACCTGTATCCATAGGGCCGGTAAAACAAATCGCCCTGTCGTTTTCGTATCAATACCTGCGCAGTTATCTGTTGAGTTTCGGCTACACGTTTGAATCAGACAAACGAATCCCCTATAACCCAGAACATACCATCGGCGGCTCTATGGATATTTCCTGGGGCAGTGGTTCTCTTTTAATTTCAGGTCATTATGAAGGTTTGCGCTATGATGACAGGGCGAATTTAACCGTACTGAAACCTTATTTCCTGCTCAACGCCGCAGTTAATCAGGAAATTACCGGAAATCTGTCGATGTTTGGCTCATTGCGAAACATCCTTGATGAATCTTACGAATCATTCTATCGTTATCCCATGCCGGGCATTACGCTGACACTGGGATTACGGGCAAATATGGAGTTAAAATGAAAGCAGCAAAACTAACAGTTATTGTTTTATTGTTCACTTTGTCAATCATTGGGTGCAAAGCCGAAAAGAGCAGGGAGATAGTTGACCGCGCCGGAATAGCGGTAAAAATAAACGGTCCCATCAACAGGATTGTGTCTACCGCGCCTTCAAATACGGAGATAATCGTTGACATTGGACAGGCGGACAAACTTGTCGCCATAGATCGCTGGTCGGCAAATGTCTCGAATGTTCTGTCCGGTCTTCCTCTGCTGGATTTTTTCTATCCTGATGCCGAGGTGCTCATCAATCTTGAGCCTGATTTAATAATAGCGAGCGGACATAATCCCACAGGGACCGGCGAAGATCCGTTCCGCCTGTTACGTGAAATGGGAATCGCCGTTGTTTATATTCCCATGAGCGAAAGTATAGAAGAAATTTACAATGACATCAGGTTTATAGCGGAACTTTTGCAGGCGGAGAAAGAGGGGGAAGAGCTTATTAATTCGATGAGGGCGCAAATTGCCGAAATTACGCAAAGGGCGGCGCGTATCGACACAAAAAGATCGGTCTATTTTGAAATTTCCGCCGCGCCGGATATGATGACTTTTGGAAAGAACAGCTTTATCGATGACATGATCTACACTATTGGTGCGCGTAACATTTTTGGAAATGAAGATTGGCTTGTAATGCCGGACGCGGAGGCGGTAATTAACCGCAATCCCGATGTGATCCTTACCAGTGTTAATTACATTGACGATCCAATCGGTGAAATAAAAAGCAGAATTGGCTTTAATCACATCAGCGCGGTAATCAATAACCGCGTGTATGAAATAGACAACGATTCTTCGTCGCGGCCTTCATCACGCATAATTTTGGCCTTGCGGCAGATGTCGAAAGCTGTGTATCCTGAACTGTATGAGTAACAAAAAGCGCATCGTCATTGGCGCTGTTATCTCTCTTTTGATAGTCATCGCGGGCTCTTCGTTGGGAAGTTCCGGCATTTCTTTTGGCGACACAGTACTGATCATTTTGCATAAAATTTTTCACATTCCGCTTGCGCCTGATATAGACCCAAAAAATGTTTCAATAGTGTGGCTCCTGCGCCTGCCAAGAGTACTGCTTGCGTTTCTCGTCGGCGGCTGCCTTGCAATGAGCGGCGCGGTTTGTCAGTCCATTTTAAGAAACCCGCTTGCCTCGCCGTATATTTTGGGAGTTTCTTCCGGCGCAAGTCTCGGCGCGGGAATAATCATCATCAGCGGAATAACCCTGCCGTTTTGGAGCGCAATCTCCCTGCCGCTGACGGGCTTTATCTTTGGGCTTGCGACAGTTTTCTTTGTCGCCGCCTTTTCTTCACGCATTGACAGATCGATGTCGAATAACACAATCATCCTATGCGGAATGGTACTTTCACTCTTTCTGAACGCGATACTTACCACATTGAGCGCGGTATTTTCCGATGACCTGCGCCGTATCGCGCTCTGGCAAATGGGAAGTTTCGCCATGCGCGGCTGGACGTATGTTCAGTTACTGCTGCCGTTCTTCGTCATCGGGACTGCGGGTATTCTCTGCTTCACAAAAGAAATGGACATCCTAAGTTTTGGCGACGATCAGGCAAAATCCTCAGGAGTGGAAACAGGCGCGTTACGCAAAAAACTGCTCGCCCTCTGCGCCGTACTGACAGGAGCCGCCGTCGCACTCAGCGGCGTTATCGGCTTTGTAGACCTTATCGCGCCTCACGCGGCGCGCCGGATCTGCGGTTCACGCCACAGGCACTTAATACCCATGTCGTTCATTCTCGGCGGCTCACTGATGGTAGTTACCGACCTTGTCGCAAGGACGATTGTTTCACCCTCGGAACTGCCGGTAGGCGCGATTACCGCGCTGATCGGCGCACCGTTCTTCGCCTGGGTTTATTTCAGGCGGCATCGTATACGAAGTCAGGTGTAAGGCATGTTTGAAGTTAAAAATTTATTCGCCGGATACGGCGGCGCTGACGTTATCTGCAACATCAGTTTCAGCGTGGAAGGGGGAGAAAGCCTGTGCGTACTGGGACCTAACGGCTGCGGGAAAAGTACCCTGCTTAAATCAATCGCCCGCCTCATTAATTATCGCGGCGTTGTTTCAATGAACGGCGAAGACATTTCCGCAATCTCACGCAAAGAACTCGCGAAAAAAATCGCCCTGCTGAGCCAGAGCGCAAACATTTATTTCCCCTACACTGTTTACGAAACGGTTTCAATGGGGCGTTACGCCTATTCACAGGGTTTCTTAAAAGCTCTTTCCGCCGCTGATAAAGAGATCATTGAGGACATTTTAAACAAACTGGATATTTGGGACATCAAGGAACGCATGATCGACGAACTTTCCGGCGGAACATTGCAGCGCGTATTTCTGGCAAGGACTCTCGCGCAAACCCCCGATCTGATTCTGCTTGACGAACCTGCCAATCACCTCGATCTGAAACATCAAATTGAACTCCTGAATTTCTTAAGAGCGTGGGTAATGGAAAACAACAAAACCCTCGTCGGCGTGTTTCACGATCTTAACCTTGCGCGTCTTTTTGGCGATACGGCGGTTGTAATGAACAATGGAACAATCGCCGCCTGCGGAAAAATCGGGGAAGTTCTTAACAGTGAGACCTTAAATACAGTCTATGACATCGACATACGCGCTTTCATGCGGAAATCGCTTGAGGGGTGGAAGTAAATATGTATATAATAAAATATGAAAGAACTGATGCCCATCGCGGAATTCTCCCAAAGAATCCGAAAAAACATCGAAACGGTTTTTCTGGGTAAAACCGCCGTAGTCGATACGATCATAACTGCCTTTCTCGCACGGGGACATGTGCTTCTTGAGGATGTGCCCGGTACGGGAAAAACCATTTTGGCGCGGGCATTTGCCGCAAGCCTTGATTTAAGTTTCGCCAGAATCCAGTGCACTCCCGACCTTCTGCCCGCGGATATACTGGGCGTTTCAGTGTGGCGGCAGGCTGAGGAGTTTGATGACAGAAAGGGGCGTTTCGTCTACAGACCGGGCCCGCTTGTGAATCAATTTGTGTTAGTTGACGAAATAAACCGCGCCACTCCCAGAACGCAGTCCGCGCTTCTGGAAGCCATGGCTGAAACTCAGATCACTGTTGACGGCAGCCGCCTCGCCATGCCTGAGCCGTTTTTTGTAATAGCCACAGAAAACCCCGTTGAATTTGAGGGAACCTTTCCGCTGCCTGAAGCGCAGAAAGATCGTTTCCTGCTTTCGCTTGGCATCGGCTATCCCGATGTGGAATCTGAATCCCAAATGCTGGAAAACCAGCGCCGCGTTACACACCCGGTTACCGACATCAAGCCCGTCGCTTCGGCGGATGAAATAGCCCCTCTTCAGGAAGCTGTAAGCCAGATTCATGTTGACAAGGTAGTGAAGGATTACCTTCTCGCCTTGGTAGAAGCTACCCGCAAATCTCACCAATTGCGGGCGGGCATTTCTCCAAGGGGGAGCCTCGCGCTCTACCGTTCCGCTCAGGCACTGGCGGGTCTTCGCAACCGTAATTATGTTATCCCTGAGGATGTCAAGGAAATGGCAAGCGGCGTATTTCGTCAGCGGCTCCTTCTTACTTCTGAAGCCTTTGTCCGGGGAGTTTCGCCCGACAGAATCATCCAGTCCATTCTTGATTCAACTCCCATTCCTGAATACCGGGCTTCCTGATGAGCAAGCCTTCCCCATGGAAATTAATTGAAACCCGCAGGGAAAAATTATTTATCTGGGGAATCGCAGCCCTTGTTCCCATTTTTCTTTTTGCCCAGATTGCCATTTTGCAGTTTGTCTGCCTCTTTTTTCTTTTTCTACTGATAGGATCGAAATTTTACAGCGAGTACCTTATCAGGAACATCCGTGTTAGCCGAAATGATGGGGAACTTCGTGTATTCCGCTATGAATGGATCAGGGTGGAAATAAAAGTAGAAAACCACGGAAGGCTTCCCGCGTTTATGCTGGTATCAAGCGATTCGCCGGGACAGTTAAATGTTTTTAGAATGAGCAAAACCTTCTGCACTTTATTTCAGCGTTCATGGCTTCTCCTCGGCTGGGAAGGTTATTGTTCAGAGCGCGGCGTCTTTAACATAGGTCCCGCTGTAATTCGCGGCGCCGATCCGCTGGGACTTTTTCCATTTCATTTAACAGACAGTGAAACCTCAAGGCTCTTTGTGTATCCTGTTTTCCGTTCCATTTCCATAAAGACAGTTAACGGCATTCCATTGGGAAACATAATCAGGGCCAATCCGCTTTTTGAGGATATTACGCGCTACAGATCACTGCGCCCGTACAATCAGGGAGACGAACCGCGCCGCATCAACTGGAAGGCAAGCGCCCATGTATCCGCGCAGGCAGAATCAGGCAGCCTCCTTGTAAATGAATACGAAGCTACGACATCATACCCGCTGATGATTTTTCTGAATGTTAATCAAAATGAATATTGGGGAAAGAAAAAGCACATCTTTATGGAACGCGCCATTGAAGCGGCTGCCGCCCTTTGTTTGATGGCCTCCCGTGAACGGCAGGAGATTGGAATCATTTTTTATACATCGTATCAGGAGGATGGAATCTCCGTTATCACGCCATCGGCTTTTACGCTTGTTCCCATTCTTGAACGGCTTGCCGCTCTTGACTGGCCTATGGTAGAGGACACACGCGACGTTCACGGCGGCGCGACAGTAATGCTGGATCAGGGAAAACGCCTCCCCTATGGAACAAGGTTTGTCTACGCCGGTCCAAATTTAACTGATGAAGAGTACATCACTCTCAACTCGTTAAAAAAACATCACATTTCGCTGGAATACCTTATCATTGACGAGCGGTCAGTGCCTTCCATTGTTCCGGGGAATTCTCCACGCTATCAAATGAAGGAAAACGGCTATGAAATTATTTGACAGAAAAATTAACAGCGAGTTTCTATCAAACGGCCCATGGTATTCCCTCCTCGCTCTGTATATGCCAATGTCCGCGCTGATAGCTTTTATCTATCTTTTGGAAACTCTCTTCGCCTCATCCTTCCCAATGATCCTGCTGATTACTTTCAGCTTCATTAGCGCCCTTACCGCGTCTTTGTATTGCGATTTTCTGAAGGACAGCATGTCCGACCACACAACAGCTAACGTCCGCGGCGGGATAATTATTTTCGCTGTCTCATACATTGCCTCTTCGCTATTCCGACTGGACACTGGCTGGAAAGAACGGTTCCTGCCGAGTCTTTTTAATTTTCCGGTCTGCGCCTGTACGCTTTATATGTGGACTAACGTTATTTCGTTGAAGCAGCTCTTCGGCGCCTGCAAACGCCTTGAAACGCATACGGGAATGTACCACGGTGATGAACTTAAAAGGGTGATATACGAAGATTCAAGCCTGCTGATATACACCGACGAAATGATCGCTAAAGCAAGGCGGAATTATTTTATAAAGCTTGTATTCCTCGGTATCTTAACCATTATATGCTCATTTTTGGCTGCGCCGCCGTTGGCGTTGTATCTGTTGTTAGTTGTAATTCTTGTCAACGGGATATGCATATTTGGTTTTTTCGGAATCATCAGAGAAGAACATTACTACGCCGGAGATGGAGTATGCCTTTCCGCTCCTGATCGAACAAAACGTATTCTGGCGATTGTTGTATTCTCACTGCTCTGTATCGCCGCTGCGATTCTTCCGTCATCGGACAAAAGTATTCTTCCCTTTTCAATTATTACCGGTTTTTTTAAATGGCTGTTTTCACTGTTCCGCCCGCCCGAACCAAATACAACAGCTTTTAATAATAATGAAAATTTATTGGGCATGGAACCTTATGAATCCTTTCCCAATTTTCAGGAAATCGGCGCTCCATCTCCGTTATGGGAACAGATAAGGAAATATATTTCTGTTATACTGAGATACGGTATAATCATTCTCGCGGCGGCGGGCTTTATCAGATTTATGATTTCACCACTGTTAAACCGCGGCGATATTTCCGGTAAGCTGACATTCCGCCAAAAACTAAAAAAAATAATTACCGAATGGTATAAAAGCATGTTAAACGCTTTCGCCGCCTTCATCGCCTATTTGAAAAGGGACAAGACCACGTCAAAATTGAGGAAATATGATGCAGAAGAAATCCGCCGCGCGGCGGAATCAATTTTCGGCGCTTATTCCCCGGCAAAAAGACACGATATACGGCGAAGCGTAACCCTATTTGCGCGTCTGATCATCTGGGGCGGCGAAGTGCGCGGCGTAACATGGAAACCTTCTCTTGCTCCCGGCGAATATTGCGGTATTCTCGCTGCGGCGAAAACCCTGCAAAATGACACGGATGACAGTTTCACCTTACAGCGGAGAAACGAAGGAATCATCCGCTGCGGAGAACTTTTTGAACAGGCCCTCTATTCTGCGGAGATTCTTCGCGAAGAGGAACGGGAGGAATTCAAAAACCTTGTGGAAGAAATTACCGCTGTTTCTGAATAGCAAATATTAATTAAAAATATTTTATCACTGTGTCAATCATTCATCTAAAGTTATTTCTTAAATTTTCCATCGCCCTTATGTTATTTTCACTTGGATTGTTATATCTATAAAAAGCTCTTTTAACCTTCGGCAATTCAATGTTCAGATAACGTTCTTTAACCAGCCTGATGCTTTCGGGAGAGTCCGGTAAACTTAAAATTAAATTTTCAAATCTCTCAATATTCTCATCCGTATAATAATTCACAGTATCACTTATAATAATGCCATTGGCAAATTCTATTTGCAGCATATATTCCAGTTTTAACACATTGTAGACATCCAAAGAAAGATTATTAAATTCACTGTGAATAATTACAGACTCAAATAAATAGTACTGTCCCCTTGGCAATCTCGCGTAATCAATTTCAAAAAACGGCGTCGTGGGTATTATCCCAAAACTGAATAAATGTCCAAACCCGTGCAATATTGATAAGCCTTTTTCTGACGCGTCTGTTTTACGATACCTTACATTGGCTGTCCGGCGGAATCCGGCATTGTTAAGCAGATCATTCTCAATAAAATTTCTTCTGCTTGACAATGAACCATTTAACGCGCTTAATATTCTAGTCTCAGCAGGAGAGCGTTCCCCATATACCGTGATGCCTTCACCCATCATATAGTAGTAGTATTCTTCCTCATCATCTATGTCACTTTCCTGGGAAAAATTAATCTGAGGCATAAACAATAAAAATATTAACAATAACAAAATATTATTTGTCATGGCTATAATTATACAAATACAATATAGCGGTTTACAAGTAATTTTTTTACCGTATTTGTTCGCGAAAAAACTTACGTTTTTTTCGTTATCTTCGCCCATGTATCGCGCAGACCGATTGTCTTGTTGAAAACAGGCCGCCCGTTCAAGCCGGAGTCCGGGTCGCGGGCAAAATAACCGAGACGTTCAAACTGAAACACTTTGCCCGGCGCGACATTCGCGAGCGCGTTTTCACCCCAAGCGTTGGAAATCACTTCCAGCGAATTGGGATTGAGGTTGTCGGTAAACTCTCCCCTTGCACCGTCGGGACGGAACGCGATTTCCATTGGGCGTTCAACGTTGAAAAGGTAATCGTAAAGACGCGCCTCTATGGGGACTGAATGATCTGCGGAAACCCAGTGAATTGTGCCTTTCACTTTTTTGTTATCAGGCGCATTTCCGCCTCTTGTTTCGGGATCGTAGGTGCAGCGCACAGCTGTGATGTTTCCGTCAGCGTCCTTGTCAAAGCCGGTGCAGGTGATAATGTACGCGTAACGCAGGCGGACTGAGTTTCCGGGGAAGAGCCGGAAATATTTTGGCGGAGGTACTTCTTCAAAGTCCTCGCGCTCAATCCACAGTTCGCGGGAAAAAGTTACGCGGCGTTTTCCGGCGCTTTCATCTTCGGGGTTATTTACCGCTTCAAGCTCTTCGGTTTTTCCTTCGTCCCAGTTTTCGATGATCAGTTTGAGCGGACGCAAAACTGCCATTACACGTAACGCACGTTTGTTCAAATCTTCGCGCAGGCAGTACTCAAGGAAGGCGATATCCACCATGCTGTCAGTTTTCGCGATGCCGATCTGTGAAACAAAAGAGCGTATCGCCTCGGGCGTGTAGCCGCGCCGGCGAAGACCCGCGATTGTCGGCATACGAGGGTCGTCCCAGCCTGAAACATACTTCTCCTGCACAAGTTTTAAAAGCCAGCGTTTGCTCATAACGGTATGACTCAAATTGAGACGCGCAAATTCGATCTGGCGCGAGGGGAAAACTTCCGCCTCAGTGATAAACCAGTCGTAAAGAGGGCGGTGGATTTCGTATTCCAGAGAACAGAGGGAGTGCGTTATCCCCTCTTTCGCGTCAGAAAGCGGATGCTGAAAGTCGTACATGGGATAGATACACCACTCGTTCCCAGTTCGGTAATGCGTTTCGCGGCGGATGCGGTACATCACAGGGTCGCGCAGCAGCAGATTTGGATGCGTCATGTCGATTTTTGCCCGCAGGGTTTTTGCCCCGTCAGGATATTCACCCGCTCTCATTCGCGCAAACAGGTCAAGACTTTCCTCAATGGAACGATCACGGTACGGGCTGTTCCTGCCCGGCGGCGTTACGGTGATATTGTTCTTGTCCGTAACCGCCGTTCCCCGGTACTCGCTGATTTCGGTATCGGTAAGATCGTCAACATAAGCCTTTCCCTTTTTGATGATCTTCACCGCAAGCCCGTACAGGTACTCGTAATAATCAGAAGCGTAATACTCGCGGTCTTCCCAGTCATAGCCCATCCATTTAATGTCACGCTTAATCGCCTCGACGTATGAGATGTCCTCTTTTTCCGGATTGGTGTCATCAAAACGCAGGTTGCACTTGCCGCCGAAACGTTCCGCCATGCTAAAGTCGATGTAGAACGCCTTGCAGTGCCCGATGTGCAGCCAGCCATTCGGCTCCGGCGGAAAACGGGTATGCACATAACTGAACCGTCCCGATGCCAAATCTTCTTTTATAAATTCGCTGATAAAATCCGAACCTGCGGAGTTACCGGCGGAATTACCTGCTGAATTTACGCCGGGATCGGATTTCGCGTCAGTGTTACCCGCAACTGTCATATATTCTCCTTTAGAAATTCGTCAGATAACAGAGACCGAGGAGCAAAACCGCCCATAAAACTTTGTCGTCCGGGCTGCCGTTTTTGTCCTTCAATTCATTGGAAGAGAGTTTTCCACCGTACCACCAGAAAAGCCCCATTTGCGCATCAATGCGGAAAGTATACTCGGCAAAATCATCCGCGCCGCTTTGAACGCCAAAAAAAAGATACGCCAGTTCATCAAGAATAGCGCCAAAATCTTCAACGGCCTTTGAAAAATCCCCCTGTTCAACTGAAACCATAAGCGGCGGAATTTTATCCTGAAGTTTTTCCTTTCTGGTCTCATCGGATTTTTCGACCCATGTTTTTTGAATCAGCAAATCCAGATTATTTTGAAAGTGCTCCAAAAAAATCTGTAAATCCCCGCTGTTTTTATCAAGCGCAAGCAGACGTTGATACTCAACGCCAATTCCCAATACTTTGGCAAATTCAACGGCAGATTTTATTTCCGGCTTCTGGTCCCGCAAAAACCCGTCCCGTGGAAACAGCCGTTCCGCAATTTTCCGGTATTCACCGGGAAGAACGGAATTCGCTAATGAACGACCTAAATTCATAATTTCAAGATGATGAGAAATACGATTTTAGTCAAGGATGTGAAGATACGATTTTACAGCCTGCCTGGTGGATTCAAAGGCGAACCGGGAGTAGTCAATTTCTTCAGGCCTCAGGAAAAGCGCGCCGGAAATTTCGGCTTGTTCCAGACGCAGGTCCTCAGGCGTAAGTCCCACAGCGGAAATGGAAAAATACATATCGCAGGTGTTGTATTTAATGCCCCTGTACTCGTACACATTGGAAAATGAGGCAAAAAGCTTGAAAACCTGAGCCAATGTTGAACCGGCTGGAATGGACGGCGTCCAACTGAGTTCTTCCCGCAATTCACGGTAAAGCCCTTCAAGAACGCCTTCGCCAACATCGACAAAACCGCCTGGCAGGTCAAGCATACCAACAGCCGGCTCCTTGCCCCGTACCAGGAACACAAGTTTTTCCCCATCGGTATCGGGAACGCTGATCACGCAGCCGGTAGCCGCAGCAATGTTGTGATAGTAGACAAACCCGCAGTCAGGACAGCGAAAAACTTTTCCCTCTTTAAAACTGATTCTTTTTGAAGCGCAGCCGGGACAAAAATTGAACATGATTCCACTATACACGAAATATGACTGCTTTTCAAAGTACCATGCGCCGGGTATAATTGAGCCATGACAACTGAATGTACTTTACGGGTAAGAACCTATGAATGTGACGGCTATAATCATGTAAACAACGCGAACTATTTAAATTACCTGGAATACGCGCGTTACGAATTTTTAAAGGATGTCGGCTTTGACTATGTAAAAGCAGTCCAGGCCGGTTACGGAGTTTACATAGCCCGAATAGAGATCGATTACAAAAAGCCCGCGTTTACCGATGACACACTTGTAATAAAATCGCGGCCCATAAAAAAAGGCGCGGTCAGCGGCACTCTGGCGCAGGAAATCTGGCGCGGAGAGGATTTGCTGATAGAGGCAAAAGTTACTTGGGCGTTTGTCGATTCAAGGGGGATACCGGTTAAGATACCGCCTGAGTGGAATCTGCCGGGACTTGGACCGTAATCCATGGAGCCAAACAGCATAATACATGGCGACTGCATCGACGTACTAAAAAAAATCCCCGACAATTCCATAGATTTAATCTTCGCCGACCCGCCATATAATATGCAGTTGGAAAACGCGCTTTACAGACCGAACAATACAAAAGTCGATGGCGTAGACGATGACTGGGATAAGTTCGCTTCATTTTCGGAGTATGACAATTTTTGCACAGCGTGGTTGACAGAGTGCAGGCGCGTTTTAAAAGAAACAGGCACAATATGGGTAATCGGCAGTTATCACAATATTTTTCGTGTGGGAAATATCATGCTCAATTTGGGGTTCTGGATTTTAAATGATGTAACGTGGTATAAAACCAACCCAATGCCCAATTTTTTGGGAAGGCGTTTCACAAACGCCACCGAAACGCTTTTATGGTGTTCAAAAGGAAAAGAGCTTAAAAGATATACTTTTAACCACAAGTTAATGAAGAAATACAACGGCGACAAACAAATGACATCTGTCTGGCGGATTCGTCTTTGTGTCGGGGAAGAACGGTTAAAAGGCGAAGACGGCAAAAAAGCGCACTCAACTCAAAAACCGGAAGAACTGCTAAAAAGGGTGATCCTATCCACGACGAAACAGGGTGATATCGTTCTCGATCCATTTTTTGGAACAGGAACAACAGGCGCTGTTGCGAAAAAATTAAAACGCTGCTATATTGGAATAGAAAAAGAAGCGGAATACATAACGCTTGCGAAAAACAGGATAGATAGTATTAATAAATATTTTGAAGAAGCCGATTGGGTTGAAGGGGGAAAAAATGAAAACTGAGAAAAAAACCATTAGAGTTGTTCGGAAACTTCAGTTTCTGAACAACTTCCTTATAAAAATCGCATTTTTGCAGGGCTTCGCCCGAAAAAATGCAAGACTTGTGAGGGAACCAACCG
>JGI24698J34947_10000814_pt1 | contig 15539 bp, 13 predicted proteins | sample TergutMp193P3_FD_34947 | JGI IMG/M metagenome (IMG submission 34947) | reverse complement strand
CCCCAATACCGGGGGCCGACCCCCATTCCGGCGGCAATTCTCAACCGGGAAACGGTAACGGGCATAACCATTCAGCGGCTGGCGGCGGAAATGGACAGCGGCGATATTCTCATTCAGGAAACGGCGCCGCTGAACGGGCGGGAAACCACGGCGAGCCTGAGCGACGTTATGGCGAAAAAAGCCGCGCAATTGCTGCCCGCCGCGCTTAGGGGCATTGCCGCCGGAACCCTGCAAGCAACGCCGCAAGACCACTCCGTGGCAACGTATTGCTCCCTCATCAAGAAAGAGGACGGCGTTATCGACTGGAATCGCAGCGCGGCGGAGATAGACGCGCAAATTAGGGCCTTTACCCCCTGGCCGCTGTCATGGACAACACACGGGGAGTTACCGCTTTTTGTACTCAGAGCGGAGGTCCTCAAAGCGGAAAGTACGAAAGCCTTACAGGCCAACGCCCCTGCCCTGCCCGGACAGGTCTTGGGTAAAGACAAAGATAAGGGTATACTGATACAAACAGGAAATGGTATACTGGCAGTCAGCGAGTTGCAGTACCGGACAAAGAAAGCGCTGGAATGGAAGGCTTTTTTGAATGGCGCGCGGGATTTTATGGGCGCAAGACTGGGGAACAATAATTAATCTGGCGAGGTGTTATGCGTAAATTTGATTTACGTCATTTTAAATTCAATTCTGACTCTGTGGAACAATTTGCGGCTAACCACCTGCGGCTCTTTATTTCCATGATGGGAGCGCTGGTGGTCTTTGTCGGAATCATCGCCATCTCGATTTTTTTTGTCGCGGTCAGAGGGGCGGAGCAGACGATGGTTCCCGAAGTCCAGGGAAAGGAGCTTACCGAGGCCCTGCTGGAATTGCAGGTAAAAGAACTGTATCCCCGCATTCAGCTTCGTTATTCGCAATCGTCGCGGGACAGGGGCCACATTCTGGAGCAGGACCCGCGGGCGGGAACAATCGTCAAGGCGGGGCGGCAGGTACGGCTGGTGGTCAGCCAGGGCGTAATGATCAACCGCGTTGAAAATTACATTGGCAGAAACATTGACGATGTGCGGATGGATTTGCAGGTAATTGTCACTTCTACCGGCAGCCCCCTGTTAACGCTTAAAGAGCCGCTGATGTATGACTTTTCCCCTGAGCCCCCGGGAACGATTCTCCGCCAGAAGCCGGAGCCGGGCGCGGATATTTCCGGCCCGATGAATCTGGAATTTGTGGTCAGCCGGGGCCAGGAACACGTTTTGGTAACCGTGCCGCAGCTCGTGGGGCTTTCGCTTTCCGCCGCGCTGGAGCAGATTGGCAGGATGGGGATTGTGTTTGAATTTTCCCTGCGGGAAATCCGCGAAGGCGAACGGGGAGAAACGGTCGTGTACCAGAGTCCGGCAGCCGGAACCAGCGTTACATCGAATACCGTTGTAGATATCGTCGTCAATGCCCCGGTGCGGCTCGCAGAGGGCGAAGTGTATAAACTTTTCACCTATACCCTGCCCAGAAACCCCTACCCCCTGCCGGTACGCCTCGAAGCCCAACTTCCTTCCGGCGAACGGATGCGGCTTATCGGCGTTGATTATCCCGGCGGAAAGTTCACCGTACCCTACCGCCTTCCCACAGGCAGCACCCTATTCTTGTCAATGATGAACCGCGAAATCCACCGCGAGACCGTGCAGTGAGCGTGTCCCCAAAAAAACGCTTGACAATGATACTAGTCCGTGATATATTTAATGTAATAAGTCGGGGCAGGGATAGCAATATCCCACCTTGCACCGTCCCGGACGCCCTGCGTCCGGTGTTTTTTTATGAGGGCAGTTTAAGATTATCAACATTCAAATGTATTAAGCCCGGATGCCCTTTTAACCTTAAAATAATCTTGCCGCCGGCAAACTTATTATAATCAGTATAGCCCTTGATAATATTGCCTTTCTTGGTTGTATGGGTTTTACTGTTTCTCGCGCTATATAAAGCTCTTATTACTTCGTTTCGTGTTAAATTTGATGTTTCAAGGTTAATAAATACATTGGGAGCCTGAGACCGTGATTTTAAGAAATGCGCTATGAGCGTATTTTCATTACCACCTACATTCTTAAATTCAAATCTCAGTCCATCGACAATGGCGTCATGTTTTCCGCCGGGTGTGCTTGGTTCCGGTATAAGATACACGGCGCTTCCCAAATCGCGTAATATTTGAGCGTCTCTTAACTCGCCGGCAAAACCAGTGTTTTGGCCTCTTTTCTTTCGAGCTGAAACATAAATATTATCTCCCCACTCTTTTTTCTGTTCCCATTTCTCCCCGAAATAGGCAAATTATACCTTTTGGCATATATGAAAATGCGTTGCCTGGCGGTATAATTTAGGCAAGGAAGGCTGATATGCTAAACTTAAAAAAAGCCGTTCACTACATATTGGTAATTCCTGTCGTTTTTATCGCCTTAATTTTTGTATTTACCGCCTGTCTAAGTGAACTTGACCCGGTAACCGTAACACCCCACCATACCCACCAATGGGGGGAATGGATGACAACAATCGCCCCCACCTGTACCACGGCAGGCGAAAAAACCAGAACGTGCGCCCTCAACCCCGCGCACACCGAAGGGGAGGGCATTGCCCCAGACCCAACCGCGCACAACTGGGGCAACTGGACGCAGACCAGAGCCCCCACCGAAATTCTGGAAGGTTATGAAATCGGAACCTGTACCTATAACGCCGCGCACAAAGAACTGCGCTCCATACCCACCCTGAGCCACACCCACATTTGGGGAAGTTGGTCACAGACCAGAGCCCCCTCCGAAACGGTAGACGGCGAAGAGGCAAGAATCTGCACCGTGAACGCCGCGCACCAGGAAACCCGCCCCATAGCCGCCCTCCTCCACACCCACGTTTGGGGCGAATGGACGGAAACAACCGCGCCCACCTGTACCACGGAGGGGGAAGATGCAAGGGTTTGCTCGCTCAACGCAACGCACACCGACACCCGCGCCGTTGCCGTAGTACCGGAAGCGCACAACTACGGCGACTGGACAACAACAACACCCGCCACTTGCACCGCCGCCGGAGAAGATACGCGGGTATGCTCGCTCAATACGGCACATACTGACGCCCGCGCCGTTGCCATAGAACCAACAGCCCACGACTATCAATGGGTAACAACCACCGCCCCCACTTGCGTAACCGCTGGCGTTGACACGGGAACCTGTGACCATAACGCAACCCACACCGACACCCGCGCAACCCCCATAGACCCCGACGCGCATAACTGGAACAACAGCTATACCATGACAACGCCCGCCACCTGTTCTGCAACAGGCATAGAGACAGACGCCTGCTCCCTCACCACAACGCACACCAGAACGCAGACCATAGCCATAAGCCCCGACGCGCACGACTGGGGGGAGGGAGTTTCAACCGCCAATTGTATGTCAGCAGGCACAGAATTCTTCTTTTGCACCTATAACGGAAGTCACACCAGACAGCAGCCTGCAGCCCTGGACTCTAACGCGCACGACTACCTATGGACGCCAGTAACCGCCCCCACGTGTACAGCCGCTGGTTCGGACTTCGGAAGCTGCTCTTTTAACAACTTGCACACCACCACACGCACCGTAGACATAGACCCAAACGCGCATGATTATGACTGGATGTTGCTCAGCGACCCCACTTGCACCGGCCCGGGACTGAGGAGGGGAACTTGCCGCCGCGACCGATCACACCAAGAGACTGGCATTGGAGCAGCCGCACTCGGCCACGATTGGCGAAACAACTGGATAGAAAACCAGCCTGTGGACGGTATGGAAGCGATAAGGTGCCTGCGTGACTATTCGCACATTAAAGAGACCCGCGTTGTAATGGTTTTCGTACAAAGCGGCAGATTCATAATGGGGAATCCTGATGAAACCAGCCCTTACAGCGATCCTGAACGTCCGATACGGAATGTAACGCTTACTCAGGGCTTTTACATGGGCAAGTATCAGGTAACGCAGGCGCAGTGGCAAGCGGTAATGGGGAGAACGATACAACAACAGCAGGCATTGGCAACAACGGCAACAACCGACTATGGCAGGGGGGACTCCTACCCTGCATACTATGTAAACTGGTATGAGGCGGTGGTGTTTTGCAACAAGTTGAGCGTAATGGAAGGATTGACACCCGCCTACCGCATATCGGGCAGTACTAATCCCGATGATTGGGGAACCGTGCCGACCAGCCCTAACGCGGCATGGGACGCCGTTACGATAGACAGTAACACAAATGGCTACCGCCTGCCCACCGAAGCGCAATGGGAATACGCGGCGAAGGGGGGTAACTTATCTCCGGGGGACTATCTTTATTCGGGGAGTAATACGGTATGGGATGTGGCGTGGTACAGCGGCAATAATAGCAGCGCTGCTTACGGAACTAAAACGGTAGGGACAAAGGCCCCCAACGGCTTAGGCATATACGACATGAGCGGGAATATATGGGAGTGGTGCTGGGACTCGTACGCGATGTACAGCATCTTGACGAATACCGATCCAAGCAACTCAAGACCGGGGGGGCTTCCCCGCATAAGGCGCGGCGGAGGCTGGTCTTCTTCGGTGGTGGATGTCCGTTCCACATACCGGGACTCCGGCGCCCCGGGCAACCGGCGACACAACACGGATGTCACCGTCTTTTTCGGCTTCCGCCTTGTCCGCCCCGCAAATTGAGGGCAAAATTTTGTTATTGACAATCTGCCGACCCCGGTTTCGCTTTTGCGGGACCGGGCGATTTTTTATGTGCCGATTATTGACCTGGCGAGAACTGCCACTTTGCCAACTTTTTGCGGTACCTTGAAAAAAAGCGGCTATTACGGTAAAATAAAAATATGAGTAAATTCATGGTAAATATGACAGCCGTCAACCCTAAGGAAGAACACCGTTGTACGCCGCCGGTAGAGGTGATGGTTGATACAGGCTCTGAATTGTCATGGCTCCCGAAGCAGTTGTTGCTGGATGCCGGAATAGTTCCGAAAGGGAAAAAACGTTTCGTAACCGCCACTAAAGAAATAGCCGAGCGCGACTTTGGCTACGCGATACTGCAAGCCGAAGGCTACTCCACGATTGACGAGGTTGTTTTCGCGGAAGAAAACGATATGTCGCTTCTAGGCGTGCGGACGCTTGAGGGCTTTAGCGTAATGGTAGACAATATCGGTCATCGCTTTGTCGCCACGATGACGCTTGCGTGTTAGAAACATGCAAGTTTAAGCAAAATTTGCCGAAAATTTAAAGGAAATGGCAATTTTGCGTTTTTCACCAATTCATATCCGCTTGTGTTTCTTGATCGCGCTGGCTTTCTGCACTGACCGTCTTTTTGCCAACGCCATTACGCCGCCCGCGTCAATCTCCGCTGAGGAGGCCCGGTTGCGGGTCATTGCCGCCGCTGAAAAATATGAGCATACCCCCTATCGTTATGGCGGGCTGGATCGGCGCGGTTTGGATTGTTCGGGACTCGTGTACGTGAGTTTCTATGACGCGCTGGGGGTATCGGTGCCGCGGAATACCTGGAGCCTGTATTCATGGGCGGAAAAAATAGCGATTAACGAAGCGCGCCCCGGCGATTTGGTGTTTTTTAAGACAACCGGCAAAGGAGATGTATCGCACGTTGGGATATTGGTGGGGGACGGGCGTTTTATCCATTCCGCCTCCGAGGGGCCGGCTACCGGGGTCATTTATTCCAGCCTTGAGGAGCGGTATTGGTCGCGTACTTTTGCCGGAACGGGAAGAGTGTTGCCGGAAGCGGACATAGGCACCGGCGATAAAACGCGCGGTAAAAATGAAAAAAAGCGAACGCGGGAAAAACGGGGAAAATCAGAAAGTAACCTGTTGATGGGCTTTGCCGCCGCGCCAACATGGAATACACTAGCGACAGCCGCCGCCGATATTGGCGTTATCCGGGGCGCTGCGGGGCAGCTCCGTTTTGGGGCGGAAGTCAAACCGTTTGGGCAGCCGATGATCTTTGGCGTGGAACTGCGGCCCGAATGGGACAGGGCGCTGGGCGTTTTCCGCGTGCCGCTCACTTTGTCCTGGGGTATCAATGATAAATTCCGTATCTTTGCCGGGCCTGCCCTGAGCTTTGGCGACGCCGCGTTGAGCATTTCCGGGGAAAGCCGCCCGTACACCGGAGGGACAAGCTGGTTTGGTGCGGCAGGCATAACCCTTGCCCCCTTTGCGTTAAAAATTGCCCGAGTCAACCTGTCGCCCTATGGGGAGCTTGCGTGGCAGTCTTATTTTTATAATGGCAGTGACAAAAATTTAGGCGCTGATATTGCCGCCGGTTTTCGCTTTTCTACCGGATTGAGTTGTACATGGAGGCAATAGCTATGAATGGCAATTTCTTTTTCTATCGCATAAAAGGTTTTGACATTGTCATTACCGATAACGGCAGCGCCATAACCGGGCTGTTTTTTGACCGCGAGCGTGCCGCCGGCCTGAAAAAAGCCGGCGGCTTTATAAAAGCCGAAACCCCCTTAATACAAAAAGCCGCGTCGCAAATTAAAGAATATTTTGAGGGCAAACGCAAAAAATTCAAACTGCCGCTGGTCATGCACGGTACCGAATTTCAACTGGCTGTCTGGCAGGCGCTTCAAGATATTCCATTCGGCGAGACCCGTTCCTACAAAGAAATTGCCGCCAGCATTGGCAGGCCCAAAGCGGTCAGGGCGGTGGGCATGGCAAACAATCGCAACCCCATTTCCATAATCGTACCGTGCCACCGCGTCATTGGCCATGACGGAAAACTGGTAGGCTACGGCGGCGGCCTCCCCCTCAAACAATATTTACTGGAACTGGAAAAAAGTTGAAAACAATAGACGAATATATAGAAACTTTTGAGCCAAAAATACAAAAAACATTAAAAGAAATTCGGAATTTTATTAAAACAGAAGTTCCAGAAGCAACTGAAAAAATATCTTATGGAATGCCAACATTTTATCTGAATGGGAATTTGATACATTTTGCGGCATTTGCCGATCATTATAGTTTTTTTCCCAGTCCTTCAGGAGTTGATGTATCTTTTGAAAAAGAACTTGCCCCCTATCATACCGGGAAAGGAACACTGCGGTTTCCCCTTGATAAACCAATTCCCTGGGATATTATTAAAAAGGTTATACACTTTAATCGTGCTGCGCGGCTAACACGACCAAAGAAAGAACAAAAGAGAGCGAGAGAATAGCGATGAATACGGCAAACGCGGTGGAAAAACCAAAATTATAGATAAGCGATACTCCGATGGTGTTCAGAACGGTGCGGTATAAAAAGGTCAGTCCGTGAAAGATCAGCGGCAGAAGGGGAATCGACAGCGCGAACAGGTAACGCGGGTGATACTTGGCGCGGAGATTCCAGCCGACGATGAGCACGATAACCGCCATAGGTAAAAAGAACAGGCAAGCGCCCAAACGGTTCAGGATTTCCGCCTGGAAAACTTCGGGAAGATAGCCCATTTCTCCCGCAATACCCGACGCGGCAAAAAGATCGTTGATGTACAGGCTGGGCAGCCTTTGCCGCATTTCCGAGAGCATAAGGAATGTCTCATAACTTACATTCAGCGTGATCTGCGCCGTATCAGGGTAATATGCGGCGCTGTTCTGCATGTCCAATACCGGTTCCCACCGTTTGTTGCGATCATGGCGATCCAGCGCGCGCATCATAACAAGAACCTGCGGCTGACCGTCAAGCGTAATGGGCAGGAATTTGGCGTAGGGCGCTTTCAGGCTGAACCGCAGCTGGGCGCGGGAATCGAACGCCATAAACTCAATGCCGGTTCCGTAGGCGTAATCGGGATAGGCGGAAAAGCTCGCCACCCGCATTACGGATCGCTCCTTTTCCCGGTTCAACCTGCCCGGCAGGGAGAAAACAGTGCCGGTAAGCGTTTCACCTAATGATATTTCCATCTCGTCAATAAAAAACGCGCTCTCTTTGGTTCCCTTTTCACTGGCCTTAAAAAACTTTTCCACATCGGGATCTTTCGGCGTCAGGCTGAGCAGCTCCTTAAAAATGTAATATGCCCGTATCCAATCGCCAGAAACCATCGCCTCATAGCCGGACAGTTTAAGCCGGTAAATCGAGAATGCCTCACGCTGGGCGTTGGTTGGCCGCTGCAATTCAATTTGATTCCACGCGCGCGCCGCAAGCCGGGCGGCCGCGTTGACTTCCGGGCTGCCCGGTTTGGCAATGCGCCTGCCCAGAGTGCCAAACCAGTGGGCGTCGAACAGCCGCCCTTCGCGTAACGCCGTCTCTCCCATAGCTATGGCGTCCCCGGCGTCCATCGGCTGTCCCTGTCCGGGTAAGGCCGAAACCGAGGCGCTGTTCACGCTTCTACCGGAATCATCATCTGCCCACGAGTGCTCTTCAATCAGCAAATCTTCCAGATTCATATCAATTTCGCTGCGCAGCGCGGCAATTTCCGGGCTGTTCTCCCAAATACTCTCGCACAGCCCAATAAATTGGGCCGCCTCAAGCCAATCTTCGGCCTTCATGTGGGCCTGCGCCCGTTCCTTTGCCAAATAGTATATGTCGCCCCGGTAACGCAGATTTGCTTCATAATTTTGCGTCAGGGGGAGGGCCAGAAAAAACAGCACGGCATACAGGCTCGCCGCGCATATTGCCGTGATGAGCGGGGACATCATACGTTGAAAAAGATGCTGAGAAAAACTCCGGTAAGATTTTTCATCGGAGGCTATGCCAAAAGGGAGAACCAGAGCGGAAAAAGCCAGCGCGGGAAACAAAACAATGATATCCAGCGCGCCCCGGATAAGCCGCCAATCATGGGCGAAAATAGGCAGCGGCGGCGCTTCGCCGGGATAAATCAAGCGGAAAATCAGTATACATAAACTGGCAAGAACGATATACACGAAAAAAATTGCCGGCGGCGAAGAAACCGTTTCTTTGTTAATTTCCATGACGACGACGCCCCTTTGCCAAATAAACCAAAAATGAATACAGATAAATCAGCAATCCAACGCCGCAAAAAATCAGGGGAATCACGATTGTGAGAGGCAGGCGGCCTTGCAGGAAAGAATCAAAAACATCCTGCATTTCGGGCGTGTTAAAAAAGATTTCCAGGGCAAGTATGCCGCGGAAAGTGAGACAGCCCAGAAACAGATTCATCAGGGGCCAAAGGCTCAATTTAAGGATGAATATAAGCGAACACAACAAAAAAATCAGCGAACCGGCGTGTACCACAAACAGCGGCAGCCCTTTGTCCAGATGATGCCGCAAAAGTTCGGCATCAAGCCGCAGATCAATAGCAAGGCTTTTAAGGAACCAGGGACAGTCATCAATAAACGGCGCCGGCGGCAGGTTGGTAAGCGCCAGATTTTTTCCGGGAAATTCTTCCTGATAGAGCAGGGGCCTGTCGGGAGTTGCCACAACCCGGCTTCCGTTTGGGTCGTCAGGGCCTTCTAGCAGTATAATAACCGTTCCGGCAGGCCGAATCATATTGGCAAGGATCAGCCCAGGTTCGCCCAGCGGCCGTTCATGGGTTTTGTCAGAGGGTATGTGTTTCAGGTTTTCCACGAGTTCGCCAATGCCCCAGATAAAAACAATGGTGAGTAAAGCTATGCAAGGCAGCGCAATTGGCGCAAAAACTTCCTTGCGAACCACGTAACTCAGCCCAATAAGTATCCCGCCATAGAGACAAAGCGACAGCGACCACTGGGCAGCGATTATGAGATCACTGAGAATCGCCCCTTGTTCCTGAGATAACGTCCGTATCCACTCAACCCGCAGTGTTAAAAAACGCAATCCTGTTGAAATAAGGAACAGGAGCGCGAAACAGAGACTGAAAAATAACACCAGCTTGAGCAGTTTTGTCACTATATATAAGAATAACACGTGGAAGGCATGAGCGCAAGAGCGATGGGCAGCATTTTTCTCCACAAGTTATCCACAGGCAAAGGAAACACCAACAAACGTATCAAGCGACATTTTTATGACTGCTAATTGCCCAAAATAAGTTGCGTAAATCGTTATCTTGTAAGGAATTAGCTATATGTGTTATTTGCAGAATTCCCCATTTGGATACCTTCCGCGAATTTTTCCCTGTATTATTAACAAGTTTTCCACAAGCTCACCCCAGGGAAACCGTCCCGGCGTGGTCAATAGCGACGATGGTTTTGCATCCGGGGCAGCGGAAACGGCCGGATTTAACGGCTTTGAGTTTTTTGGGGCACATCGGACAGGGAAATATTTTAGGAAATACCCCCGATTTTTGCTTGACGGGAGTACCGCCAAAAAAACTTATCGCGCTGTCAAGGGTATCTTTGATGTTAAAAAATTGAGAAAAACCGAGCAATTGAAATACCTCGTACACTTTCGGTTGAATATTGAGCAGAACCACATCGCCGTCCAGCGGTTTTACCGTTTTGAGAAACGCGGTAAAAGAGCCAATACCGGTTGAGGAAACATAGTTAAGGCTGCCGCAGTTAAAAATCAGCCGGGTAAACCCCGCGTCAATAACCCGCTGGACCTGTTTTTGAAAAAAGTTGGAGTTGTAGGTATCGATATATCCGCTTAATGCGACAATGAGGCAGCCTTCCACGCCGAATACGTTTTTGAGCGTGATGGAAAGACTCTCATTTGTCTCATTATTAAAGTGAGGGATAATATCATTATTGGCCACGGTATTTCCTTACTTAATATTGTATACATTCTTGTGTGAATTTGTCAAACTGGGTTGATAGATGGTCTTGTCGGACATTGTGATCATCCTGTGCCGCGCCAGCGAACCGGGAAACGTGGGCGCGGTATGCCGGGTGATGAAAAACATGGGTCTTTCCCAACTGCGGATAGTCGCGCCCGAAACTCCTCTGGACGAAGCGCCGCTGTTGGCGCGGGCTGTCCATGCCGATGATATTTGGCGCAACGCCCGCTTTTTTGACACCCTGCCGGCGGCGCTCGCGGACTGTTCGCTGGCAGTGGGAACTACCCGTCGCAGGGGCAGGAAACGGAAAAACGCCACTATGGACCCCCGCGCTCTGGCGGCGTGGCTTAAAGACCGCGATGACCGGCTAGCCCTCGTTTTTGGCAACGAGCGTACCGGCCTTGACGACGACGAACTCAACCTGTGCAACATCGCCTCACACATACCCGTTTCCGGCGCATTCCCTTCCCTCAACCTTTCCCATGCGGTACAGATATACGCCTACGAACTTTTTCTCGCCTTTGGCGGCACAGCGGACGTAAAAGGCGAATGCGTCCCCCTTACGCGCGCGGCGGCTGACGAACTCACCACGGACATAACCGGCATACTTGCCGAACTTGGCTTTTATAAGCACCCCGGACGCGAAGAACAAACTCGTTTTTTACGGGACATAATGTGCCGCGCCGCCCTCACCGAAAAAGAAGGCCGCTACCTGAAAGACATTTTTGCTAAAACAGCCCGGCTCGGCAATCGGGAAAATTAATGAAAAATTTACTTTGACAAAACTTGAAAAAATGTTATATAATATTAGGTGATATATGAAAAACACGCTTAAACTGATAAGTTCGCTTAGCCTCCGGCTGTGCGCTATCGCTCTTGCGGCGTTCATAGGGTTTTCTTTTACCACTTGCGAAAGTCCGGCGAACAATCCGCCGGATGGCCCCGGTAAACCATTTTTCCCCGATGTCAAAGCCGTGTCCTCGGGCGGTTTTTCCACCGCGGTCATTGGAACGGATGGCAGCCTTTGGGCTTGGGGGCACAGCTCGATGTCAGTCCAGCTCACCCTTGTGCGGATAGGAACGGACAGCAACTGGGCTGCCGTGTCCGAAGGCGGCTATCACGCCGCAGCCATCAAAACGGACGGCAGCCTCTGGGCCTGGGGGAGTAATGAATACGGACAGCTTGGCGATGGCACGATGACAAACCGGTTCCCCCCTGTGCGGATAGGAACGGACAGCAACTGGGCCGCCGTGTCTGCGGGCGGCGCTTTCACCATAGCCATCAAAACAGACGGCAGCCTCTGGGCTTGGGGTCGTTATTGGGACGACGACGGTACCGCAACAATTTGGGATACCCCCGTGCGGATAGGAACGGACCATAACTGGGCCGCCGTGTCTGTGGGCATCGAGTCCATCATAGCCGTCAAGACAGACGGCAGCCTTTGGGCTTGGGGGGAAGGCAATGCCGGTCAGCTTGGCGACGGCATAAAATTACCGACAAAGCGCTTCCAGTACACTCCCATGCGAATAGGAACGGACAACAACTGGGCTGCCGTGTCCGTGGGTTTTAGTCACATCATAGCCCTTAAAACGGACGGCAGTCTTTGGGCCTGGGGGCGAAATTCTGATGCTCAACTTGGTATTGACGACGGTACAATGTCAGACCAGACCTCCCCCATGCGGGTAGGAACGGACAGTAACTGGGTCGCCATGTCTGCGGGCTGGCATTGCACCGTAGCTGTTAGAACGGACGGCAGTCTCTGGGGCTGGGGGAATAATTGGTACGGTCAGCTTGGTGATGACTACCCGCCAACAACATTTTTTACCACCCCCGTGCGGATAGGAACGGACAACGACTGGGCTGCCGTGTCTCTGGGCGAGAGACATACCGTAGCCCTCAAAACGGACGGTCGCGTCTATACCTGGGGGAGAAATGAGTATGGACAACTTGGCGACGGCACGACAACAGACCGGGACACACCGGCGATGATACCGTAGTAAACGGCTTGCCGCCGCCGCCCGGCTCCCTATTTAATCTCGATATATTCACCTGCCCGCAGGGGGCGTACTCGTTCCGCGTATTCCGGGCGCTGGCTGATAATCTTGTCAACTTCGTATAACGGGTACAAAAGCGGCTCGTCGCTCAGGCTGATAATGCCAAAGTGCATGGGGATGGTGGTTTGCGCCCCCAGGTCATCGGTCGTGCGGAAAAATTCCGGGACATTCATGTGGGAGTAGTGCATGAACCAGCGCGGCTCATAAGCCCCTACCCCCACTATGGCGTAATCAATGTTATAGCGGCTGCCAAATTCCGCAAAGCCCCTAAAATAGCCTGAGTCGCCTGAAAAAAACACCGTCTTTGACCCCTCAATCAAATAACCGCCCCAGAGGGTTGACCCGCTTTTCTGCCCTATCCGGCGCGACCAGTGCTGCGCCGGCAGCAGGGTGTAGGTAACCGGCCCCAGGCTGACGCTCTCCCACCAGTCAAGCTCGTGGACTTCCCGCGCGCCCCATTGGGTAATTAATTTTTTCAACTTTAACGGCACGATAAATACGGCGTCTTTTTTGATAAGCTGCTTTACCGAATACTTATCCAGATGATCATAATGATTGTGGCTTATCAACACGAGCGGCTTGTGGGGAACCTGTGAGAAATCAAATTTGATCCTGACCTTTTTTCTGACCACCAGTGCGGCGTTTGAAAAGAACGGATCGGTAAAAATCGTTTGCGCGTCCATTTTGATGATCATTGACGCATGACCGGCAAATGAGATGCTGTTATTCGCAGGGTCTGAAAGATAGGCGTAATCGTTGGGTACGGCGGCGTACTGTTCCTGCGGGAAGTTGTCAAACGAGGGTTTTGAATTGAGACGGCGCAGAAACCAGCCGCCCCTGCGCCGCACTCGTTCCCGTTCCTGCCAGGGGTTAAAAAAGGTTCCGTCGTCTCTGACATGAGGCGCGTAGAACAGGGCGGGGTCTTGCGAATCGACCTGTTCACGCCACTTTTCCTCATCAAAAACCGGCGCCTCACTCTGCGAGTCGCGTTGCGACACGCACTGAACGAATACGCTCAACGAAACCAGAATAACCGCAATTTTAATGCACCGCATTACGGTAATACGTGGCATTACAGGCCAAAAGCGCGCTTAAAATTCACGACAATCTCATCGATCATGGGGCTGGCGTCTATGTCAACCAGAAGGCCCTGCTGCCGGTAAAATTCGATGAGGGGGGCGGTTTGGGCGCGGTACACCTCAAGCCGTTTTTGAACCGCCTCGGGGCGGTCATCGTCACGGATATACACCTCGCCGCCGCAGTAGTCGCATACATTTTCAACTTTGGGCTTGTTAAAAATGTTATGGAAATTATAACCGCATTTCCGGCAGACGCGGCGGCCTCCCAGCCGTTCAAGCACGCCCGCATCGGGGATGTCAAAATTAACCACCTTGTCTACGGCGGAAAATTGCGCCAAAGCCTGCGCCTGGGGAATGGTACGGGGGAAACCGTCCAGAATGTAGCCCTTTTGGGCGTCGGTCTGGGTCAGCCGCTCTTTGACCAGCTCAATGGTGGTATCGTCGTCAACGAGCTTTCCCGCGTCAATAATGGCCTTAACTTTAAGGCCCAGGGCGCTTTGCGCGGCGATTGCCGAGCGGAAAATCGCCCCCGTGCTGATGTGGGGAACCCCCAGAATGTCTACTGCCTTCACCGCCAGCGTACCCTTGCCCGCTCCGGGGGGGCCCAAAAATATCAATTTCATGGCAAACTCCTTTACTCAAAAGATGAATCCATTATAAAGGAACCCGGCTAAAAAAGCTATCGGAAAGTTGATTATCTTACAGGATTATTTTTATCGTATTCAACCGCCCTCCCCTTTCCAGACTTGAAAAAACCAGAAAAATACTATACTATAAAAACAGAAGGAGATAAAATGCCGGTAATACGTCCTATATCTGACCTGGAAACGAGTTTATCAGAAATAACCAGAGTTGTACACGAAACTGATGAACCTGTTTTTCTTACCAATAATGGTTATGGGGATATGGTAGTCATGAGCATGGAGATATGGGAAGAGATGAACTTTGAAAACGAAATTTACCAAAAATTGGTGGAAGCCCAGGTTGAAGCGCAATCAAACCCCAGACGCCTTTCGCATGACGAAGTTTTTGGTCCCCTTCGCCAAATGATTGCCGGCTATACGGGTTCCCCCCAAAATGCCTGAAATAAAGTATCTTCCCTCTTTTCAACAAGAACTTAACGCCATAGTGGAATATATCATCTTTACCCTGGAAGCGCCTACGGCTGCCTTAAATCTGCTGGATGAACTTGAAAAATCTATTAATAACCTTAAAGTTTTTCCGCTTGCTCATAGATTATATCGTCCTGTTAAACCAATTAAAACAGAATACCGTGTGTTGACCGTAAAAAACTACCTCGTTTTTTATGTTGTTCTTGAACAAGCTATTGAAATTCATCGTATTATTTACAGAAAGAGAAATCTGTCTCAGTTGATACAGTAGCGGAGACAAAAAAAGCCGCCCAAGTGTCACCTCGGGCGGCTTCTGTGGGCGCGGCGGGGTGTGATGACTGATACCCGGTGTTACCTCAGTTACCTTCCCAAATTCGCAATTTTTTATACTGACATTCAAGGAAATGCGTATCACGGGTAACTACTTCAGCACCGTAGACAATTGCCGTTGCTCCGATAATAGCATCAGGCAGCTTGAGTTTTGTAGATCGACTTAGAGCGATAATTTCATTTTCTATAGATTGATTAAGCGTTATTATGGGGACAAGCCGCAGAAATTCATTAATGGCATTTTCCTCATCAGGGGTAATATCAGGGTATTTTAGCAGTTCCAGCTTGACAATGACACTGGTAAAACATTC
>JGI24698J34947_10000813_pt1 | contig 15542 bp, 12 predicted proteins | sample TergutMp193P3_FD_34947 | JGI IMG/M metagenome (IMG submission 34947) | reverse complement strand
CCTGAAAAAAAGAGTGAGTATATTAACAAGAAAAATAATACTTCTGTAAACAAAAACGATGTATTACCGTTGTATAAAAAAGAGTTTTTCTCAGGAAAACAGGGTTATATTTTATTTACCGGACTACGCGGCGGGTATAAAAACTTTGATATATTTATTGAGGCTGTCGCTCCACTATTAATTTGTTATGACTTACGGCTTATATGTACAGGACAGCCGTTTAACAATGACGAAACAGAACTTTTAAGCCAATATAAAATTGAAGATAGAGTAATAAGTAAATTTGTGTCTGAAAGCGAATTACAAGATTTGTATGCAAAAGCGCTTATATTTATTTTCCCATCTCTCTATGAAGGATTTGGTATTCCCATTCTTGAAGCATTTGTATCAGGATGCCCTGCAATCTTAAGCAATTCAAGTTGTTTTCCAGAAATCGCGGAAGATGCGGCTATTTATTTTAATCCTTATTCTGTTGAAGATATGCGGCAGACTATAGAAAAAGTGCTTTTAGACAGCTCTCTTCAGTCAGATCTAATGAAGAAGGGATATGAAAGGATAAAATATTTTTCATGGGAGAAAACAGCAAGACAAACGTACGAACTTTACTGTAAAGTACTATCTTCCTCTACCAGTTCTCTAAATAAGATACCATTGGTTTTAACTGTATATGACATGATTTACGAACTTTTCCCTAAGTATTTTTCAGATAAGGATAAAACGACTTTAAATAAATATATAATGATGCGAAATGCAGATAAAATAATCGCAATCTCCAAAAATACAAAAATGGACATTATAAAATTTTATCCAGAAATAGACGAATCAAAAATAGAAGTTATTTATCTTGGGACGTCATTTTATACGAAAGGGTGTGCATAATGAAGAAATATTTAATAACCGGCGCGTCAGGATTTGTCGCATATCATTTTTTTGATTATTTAAACTCCATTAAAGAGAATTGTGAAATTCTTGGCATTGATGTTGTTTTGCCGGAGAATATGAGTTTATATCAATTTTCTCATCTGCAACTTCGTTTTGTTAAAATAAATCTTTTAGATTATCCAACATTGGAAGCCGTGATTATTTCATTTTCACCAACACATATTGTTCATTTGGCGTCTTTTAGCAGCGTTGCAAAAAGCTGGAATGAGCCTATTAATTCGTTTATAAACAATACAAATATTTTCTTAAATCTTGTTGAGATTATTCGCAAAAATTATATTCCCTGCCGCTTGTTATCTGTAGGCTCGTCAGAAGAGTACGGTAATGTTCCCTTTGATTGTATCCCAATAAAAGAATCTGTATCATTGAATCCGGTCAGCCCTTATGCCGTCGCCCGTGTTTCTCAGGAAATGTTGGCCCAGTGTTATGTTTCCTCATATAAGTTAGATATAATTCTTACACGTTCATTTAATCACATAGGACCAGGGCAGCGTGATGTGTTTGTTATTCCCTCTTTTATAAAACAAATATTGGAAAAAATAAAAACAGGACAGTCCGGAAATATTAAGTTATATACAGGTGATGTTTCATTAATCCGTGATTTTCTTGATGTCAGGGATGTTGTTAAAGCGTATTATCTGTTATTGGAAAAAGGCGTCGCGGGTGAATTATACAATGTTTGCTCCGGAACTGGGAAAAGCATTAAAGAAATAATTGATATTCTTTCCAATTTGCTAGATATACAAATAGATATAGAAATAGACAAAGAAAAAATACGTCCCGGTGATAATAAAGTAATTATTGGAGATAATTCTAAAATTCATAGTTTGACAGGCTGGCGGCCACAAATATCAATTACGGACAGTCTGCGTGATTTATTAGTTTATTGGAAAGAAGTACTGAATAAATAATGGAAACTATGCTCTCTGGCGGCCTACGAACAAAAAGTATTACAAAACAATCTCAAAAAAATGAACCGCTCATTACAGTTGTAACTGTGGTGCGTAACGGAGAAAAAACACTTGAGGAAACAATTCTTAGCGTGATAAACCAGACTTATACAAATGTAGAATATATCATAGTTGATGGGGCAAGTACCGATGGTACGCTTGATATTATCAAGAAATATGAAGACAGAATTGATTATTGGATAAGCGAGCCGGATAAAGGTATTTATAACGCTATGAATAAGGGGATTGATTTGACAACAGGGGATTATATTGCATTGCTAAATAGTGATGATTGGTATGAACTGGATACTTGCGAAATAGTTGTTAATAAAATAAATTCAATAAAAGCTGATATTTATCACGGAATGGCACGCGTTATAGATGGACAAAATAATAAAATTATATTTGTATATGGATATGATATATATGCAATAAGTCAAAACATGATACCTCATCCAACCTGTTTCGTTTCAAGAAATATATACTTAAAATTTAAATATGATATAAATTATAAATCTGCTTCAGATTATGATTTTATAATAAAAGCTTATAAATCTAATGTCAATTTTTATTTTATTGAGAAAATTATGGTAAATTTTAGAATGGGTGGTATTTCGCAGAATATAAAAAACAATATAGAAACAATCAAAATTAGGAAAAAATATGGATTTATTCAATCTAAAAATTACTATATATGGAAAACATTTTATATTATTATATATATATATAAAAAAATAATAAGAAAATAAATAACTTTTCATAAGTTATGGTAGAAATATATATTAACAATTCAACAATGTCAAAAACCCCTGAAGTTTCAGTAATTGTTCCATGTTATAAGCAAGCGGATTTTCTTGATGAATGTATTACTTCTGTTGTTGATCAAACATTTCAAAATTGGGAATGTATAATAGTTGATGATGGTTCTCCCGATAATACAGAAGAAATTTCAAAGGAATGGTGTAAAAAAGATTCCAGAATAAAATACTATAAAAAAGACAATGAAGGTTTATGTAAAACACGTAATTATGGTATCAATTTAGCGGTAGGAAAATATATATTACCGTTAGATGCTGATGATAAAATAGGTAAACAGTATATGGAATTGGCGTTACCATATTTTGAAAATGACAACAACGTAAAAATTGTATATTGTAGAGCTAAATTATTTGGATGTATGAAAGGAGAATGGCGTTTACAGAAATATTCTTTCGAAAAATTATTAGCAGAGAATATTATATTTTGCAGTGCTTTTTTCCCAAAAACAGAATGGGAAAAAATTGGTGGTTATGATATAAATATGAAAGAAGGGCTTGAAGACTGGGAATTCTGGATTAATATGTTAAAAAATGGCGGCGAAGTAATTAAAATAGATTCTGTGAATTTTTATTACAGAAAAAAACAAAGCTCAAGGCATACTAATGCAATACCTCAATTTAAAAAACTTCATGATTATATATGCGAAAAACATGTTTCAGTATATAATGAAATAATTGGAAATCATATTGCATTAAATAATATTAAAAGAACGAAGGAATATAGACTTGGAAAAATAATATTATTTATTCCTAGAAAAATTTGGAATATAATAAAAATTAAATAATAAAATATTCATGTAAAATGAACCCTCGAATCATTGCTATTTATCTTCCTCAATACCACCCTATCCCTGAAAATGATGAATGGTGGGGAAAAGGTTTTACCGAGTGGCGAAATGTAGTCAAAGCAAAACCCCGTTTCCCAGGTCACTATCAGCCTCATTTGCCTTCTGATTTAGGATTTTATGATTTGCGCGTTCCAGAGGTAAGAATAGAACAAGCCAAAATGGCGCGTAAACATGGTATTTATGGTTTTTGTTATTATCACTATTGGTTTAACGGGCACTTATTATTAGAACGTCCATTGGAAGATATGTTGATATCAAAAGAACCAAATTTCCCCTTTATGATATGTTGGGCCAATGAGAATTGGACAAGGGCGTGGGACGGGGGAGAAAAAGAAATACTCATAGAACAAAAGTATAATGAAGAAGATGATATAAATCATATACATTATTTGATGAAGTTTTTCAAAGACCCCAGGTATATTCGCATAAATGGTAAACCGGTTATCTCTATTTATCGTTCAACTTTGTTGCCAAATATAGAGAANACTATTGAAATATGGCGGACAGAGGCTTTGAAAGAAGAACTGGAACTTTATGTATGCCGTTTTGAATCCTTTGGAGAAGATGGCAAGGATTATATTACAAAAGGAATAGATGCCGCAATTGATTTTGAACCTCATACCGGTATGAAAGAATATTATAAGTTCAAAAAATATGCAAATTTCTTTAAAAGAGGAATTAATAAAGTTTTTAGGTCAATTATAGGACAAAATATCCTTCCCATTATAGAAGATTACAGAAAATATATACGATTTCAGATAAAACGTATAAAACCGTCATATAAGCAATATCCTTGTGTTACTCCAATGTGGGATAACTCTGCCCGCAGAAAAAATACTTTTTTTGCTTTTCATGGCAGTACGCCTGAATTGTTTGGAATTTGGCTTAAAAATGTGATTGATAAGTTTATTCCTTATTCTGACGATGAAAATTTTATTTTTATTAATGCGTGGAATGAATGGGCTGAAGGTAACCATTTGGAACCATGTATAAAATGGGAAGACCGTTATTTGAAAGAAGTTTTGAATATTACGCAAAAGCTTTTTAAAATGGAAGAACAAACTAAAGAAAATTAAAATTTTTTTATAAAACATGAAAAAGTTAAATAATATTAATCTTAAAAATATTTCTTATTTAGCAAATGTAGTTTTGCTTTTTTCAATTATAGTTGATTCTACGAATATCCTTTTTGGTATAAAAGATATTGCCTTTATATTTTTTGTTATTGTAAGTTTTCCTTATGCAAAATTTAAAAATATATTAATTTTTATAATATTTTTGACGATTTATTTTATTACACTTGCTGTTGGAGTTTTAACCGGACAAGCGATAGATTATGGTTTTGCTATAGGAACATTAAAATCATTTTTATTTTTAACTTATTTATTTTGGGTGAATGATGATTATTTACAGATTTGTTCAATCTTCTATAAATTGACATTATTGATAAGTATTGTAATTGTCATTTTGTATACTTTGATATTATTGTTTCCATTTTTAGAGGGACCTGTTTATTTATTTCTTACTTCTTCAACAGATCAGTTATCTATAATAGCAATGAGTCGTCGTAGATTCTTGGGAATAAGAATATTATATATGTATTATCGTACTTCACCACTATGTGTAATATCGTTATCTATAGCATTATTTTTTTTATTCTCAAGAAAAAAAATAAAGTATTTTTTTCACGCTTGTATTCTTTTTCTATGTCTTTTTTTATCTGGGGCAAGGGCAAATATGTTAGCGGGATTATTTATTGTTGCTTTTTTAATGCTTTGTTATATTTTATATTATAAAAAATCATTGTTCGGGTTTACCGCCGGTTTTTGTATTGCAGGTTTGTCAGGGATAATACTGATTATCCGTCTTTTAACGGATACAGAGAGATCTGTTGAGATTAAAGCTGGTCATTTGGAGTCTTTGTTATTGCATTTTTCTGAAGACCCAATTCGTTTTCTTTTCATTGGCACCGGGGCAGGATCTGTTTTTTTTACAAAAGGATTTAATAGTTTAACGACAGCAACCGAATTGACATATCTGGAATTGATACGTACTTTTGGGTTGATATTTACTTTAGTAATCATTTTAATATTATGTATTCCCTTTATAAATATTATAAATAATAAACAGTATAATAAATTTCTAAAAATATCTTTAGGTATAGGATATTTAGCCTATTTATTTATTGCAGGAACAAATCCGCTAATTATAAGTTCTACAGGCATTGTTGTTGTTGCCGTTATGTTTTATATTAGTCAAAAAAATATTTTGCAAGAGATATAAAAATATATCCAAAATACTATGAAAATTCTTATTGTAATTGTTTTGTATAAACAGGCTATAAAGGAATCGGTTGCCTATAATTCTCTTAGTCAAGCACTTGATGAAATGTCGTTTGAGTATGGGTTTTATATACATGACAACTCTCCAGTTAAATCCTATATAATTGATGAAAACATTTTTTATGATTTCCATCCCGAAAACCCTGGTTTAAGTTTTGCTTTTAATCGTGCTGCAGAATACGCAAGAGAACACAATTTTGACTGGCTGTTGTTATCGGATCAAGATACCTGTTATCCCTCATATATATTGAAAGAATATGAAGAAGCTATAAGGGATAATCCGAATATGAAGTTAATCGTGCCAAAAGCAAAAACAAAAAAAGGGAAGTTGCTTTCACCGTGTAAATATATTCATAAACGAGGAAGGTCTTTGCGGGATATTACCAGCGGAGAACATTTAATTAAAAAATTATCGGTAATTAATAGCGGCATGATGATTAATACTGGCACATTTATTGGAAGTGGAGGTTATAATGAGAAAGTTCCAGTAGATTTGTCCGATCATCAATTTATTGAACGCTATCGAAAGATAGAATCTTTTTTTTGGGTATTAAATATGGAAATTATTCAGGATTTCGCAAATGAAAATATAGAGCCGGATATAATGTATGATAGATTTATTCGTTACATTGATACTGTAAGAAACTGTGACCGGAATAACTGTATTGATTCCATGGATTATTTTATACTATTGTTGAGGAGAGCGTTGGCTTTAACAGTTAGGACAAGACAAATTCGTTTTTTAGAGGTTTTTTATTTAAATTACTTATGTAAGAAGTAACAACTGAATATTTGGAAATAATTTGATTTCTGTTTGTATAGCTACATATAATGGCGAAAAATATATCAAAGAACAGATAGATTCCATTCTTTCTCAATTAGACGATGATGATGAAGTGATAGTTTCGGATGATTCGTCAATTGATAATACAATTGAAATTATAGAGAATTATAATGATCCCCGTATAAAAATATTCAAGGGGAACACTTTTTATAATCCAATTTTTAATTTTGAAAATGCGTTAAAACAATCTAACGGGGATTATATTTTTCTTTCAGATCAGGATGATATATGGTTGCCGAATAAAGTTAACGTCGTTATGAGTTATTTACAAGAATATGATTGTGTGGTGTCTGATGCTTTTATAATAGATATAGACGAAAATATTATATATAATTCTTTCTTTGAAAAAAACAACAGTAAAAGGGGTTTTTTGCATAATTTTATAAAAAATGGATATATAGGGTGCTGCATGGCATTTAACAGAAGAATGTTAAAATATATTTTGCCATTTCCCGCCAGTACACCCATACATGATATATGGATAGGATTTATTTCCGAGTTGGTTGGAAAAACTACATTTTGTAAAGAACGGTTAATATATTATAGACGGCATGGCTTAAATCACAGTATGGCCTCTGAGAGAAGCAGAAATTCAATAGGTGTTAAATTAAGATATAGGGTTAATCTTTTATTTAATTTATTTAAAAGATTGTTTAGATTTATTTAATATATAAGCATTTAAGAAGTAGTATATTTTTTGAAAAAAAATGAGAANAATAATTAATATCTTAATCACCGGTGGAGCTGGATTTATTGGTTCAAATCTTGCCTTAAAGTTAATTGACAAGGGATATAAGGTTACTGTGCTGGACAACCTGTCGCCGCAGATACATGGAGCTAATCCCAAAAAAACATCGCCTCTTTACCAATCAATTATTGAGAAGGTTAATTTTATTGAGGGAACAGTTATGTCTCACACAGATTGGAAAAAATCTTTGGTTGAGCAAGATGTTGTTGTGCATCTAGCTGCTGAGACAGGCACGGGACAAAGTATGTACGAAATAGAAAAATATACCAATGTAAACATTGGCGGTACTGCAATACTTTTGGATATTTTAACAAACAGCAATCATAACATAAAAAAAGTTGTGGTCGCATCTTCTCGCGCCATTTATGGTGAGGGAAAATATATCTGTGATAAGGATAGTATTGTGTATCCTTTAACGCGTAATGATCTGGATATGTTGAAGAAAGATTTTGAGTGCAAATGCCCTAAGTGTGGAAACAACGTACAGTTATGCCCAACTGATGAATATAGTAAGATACATCCAACATCAGTATACGGAATTACCAAACAAGTTCAAGAGGAACTGGTATTGGTATGTTGTAGAGCTTTAGGAATACCGGCTATTTCTTTTCGTTATCAGAATGTGTATGGTCCAGGACAATCGTTAAAAAATTCTTATACCGGAATATTATCAATTTTTTCGACATGCTTGATAAATAATAAGCCAATTAATATTTTTGAAGACGGAACAGAATCTAGGGACTTTGTATACATAGATGACGTAGTAAATGCAACAGTTAAAGGAATTGAAAGTGAGTTAAATGATTGTATTTCAATAAATGTAGGAACTGGTGTAGCTACAAATGTATTATCAGTTGCAGAAACCTTAAAGGGATTATATAAATCACAGAGTGAAATAATCATTTCTGGTAAATATCGAATTGGTGATATTCGACACAATATTGCCGATATCACACTTGCAGAACAAAAACTAGGATTTACGCCTGAAATTTGCTTTTTTGAAGGAATAAAACGGTTTGTGACATGGGTTAACGGGCAGGCCATAGAAACAAATAGTTACGAAGAATCCATAGAGGAAATGAAAAAACGCGGACTTTATAAATAAATGGAACGAATAAAATATATAGACGGATTACGAGCAATCGCTGTTTTAGCAGTAATTTTTTATCATTTTGGCTATTTGCCTAATGGGTATTTTGGAGTGGATGTATTTTTTGTTATAAGCGGTTTTCTTATTACAGGATTAATTTACTCTGAATGTAAAGAGAAGCATTTTTCAATCAAGCGCTTTTATGTTCGCCGTATTAGGAGAATCCTGCCATTGGTTTCTTTTGTTACGTTTTTTTCCTTAGTTATAGGTATATTTGTAATGCTTCCTGATGATTTAGAAAATTTAGCTGAAAGTTCCGTTGCAACAACTTTATTTAGCAATAATATTCTACAAGCTATAACAACAAGAGATTATTGGAATGTTGCAAATGAATATAAACCATTATTGCATACATGGAGTTTGGGGATAGAAGAACAATATTATTTTCTTTACCCTATTTTATTTTTGTTATTGTCTGCCAAAAGGCTTAGATTTATTCTTCCAGTACTTATATCATTAACCGTNATTTCATTGGTTTTATACTTCATNCCGGTTTTCAGTAGCTCTGCAAAGTTCTATTATTTACCGTTCCGTTTCTTTGAGTTGTCTTGTGGTGGATTACTCTCTGTCTTGTTAAAGGATGGAATTATTAACAGGAAGAATACATTTTTATCCTTGATATGCTTATCTATTGTCGTATTAATATTATTAGTCAATATAAAAATAATACCTAATATGCAATTATGCCTGATAGTATTAGGGACATGTGGGATTATTTTATTTACCAAGGATGGAAAAAATATATCCTGTATCATATTACAAAACAAGCCCATTGTGTATATTGGAATGATTAGTTTTAGTCTATATATGTGGCATCAATGTATAATTGCATTTGCACGATATTTTGTACTCTTTGAAGTGACCGTATTACACTCTGTAATAATGTTTATTATTACCTTTATTACAGCAATTGTAAGTTATTANTTTATTGAACAACCGTTTCGGGATAAAAAAAGAATAAGTGAAAAATTTTTGTTTTCCATATTGATACCTGTGAATTGTGTGATTCTGNTGTTTTCTTTGTTTCTATATACACGTTCGGGAGTAATAAAAGANGTGCCTGAACTCAATATAACGACAAAAAATATAACAAGAGGTCTTCATGCGGCATACAATGATAGGGGATACTCCTATGATCATGATTTTATGAAAGAAAATAAAATACATATATTGGTTGTCGGCGATAGCCTTGCTAGAGATTTTATTAATATACTACTTGAATCAAAGTGGAACGATAAAATTGAAATATCCTATGTCTTTGATATTAAGGATATAAAATTAACTACTAGAATGGGAAAGGCGGATTTAATTTTCTTATCAACAATTGATCGGAATGAACTGAATATTCCCGAAAATGTAATGAATAAATTATTCTGTATCGGAACCAAAAGCTTTGGAAATAATGCTGGCATTTTTTATAACTATCGCGGAGAAGGTTATTATATGCAGCGAACAAGTATGAAAAAAGGAATAGTTGAATTGAATAATCATTTAAAAAAACAATATGGAAATGAGTTTATTGATCTGATCGGTTATATTGTTGATGATAAGAAAACAGTGCCAGTATTTACTCCTGATAAAAAATTTATTAGTCAAGATTGTATACATTTAACAAAAGCTGGCGCAGAATATTTTGCCAGATTGTTAGAGAGTGATGTCAATTTTATACTAAATAAAATATTTACTAATTAAGAATGAATAGAATAGTAACCAGTCTAAAACACAGGATGTACAGGATATAGATTCTGCCTATGAATAATCGCTTATTGAGATGAAAAAAGGTTATATAAATGATAGAGGATTTAGAAAAAGCATTAAAAGATCAACGTATATTAATTATTAGTCCAAGATTTTTTGGATATGAAACAAGAATTGTTAAACGATTAGAAGAACTTGGTTCAGAAGTTGTTTGGCTTGATGATAGACCAAGCAATTCTNTGCATACAAAGTTAATTATGAGATATTTTCCATTTTTGTATAAAAAAGTTATCAATGATTATTATAAAAAAAATATTCATGATGTATTTACTCATGTTTTAGTCATTAGTGCAGAAAGTCTTTCATATGAAAATATATGTTTTTTAAGAAATGAAACAAAGGCAAATAGATTAATTCTTTATGTATACGATTCATTAGAAAACAAAAAGAGGTTATTGCCAATTATTAAGTATTTTGATAAATGTTTTACTTTTGATCCAGAAGATGCATTAAAATATAATTTTATTTTTCGCCCCCTTTTCTTTACATCTGATGTAGGTTGTAATGAATCTCTCCATGTTAAATATGATATATCATTTGTTGGCACTGGACATAGTGACAGGGTGGAGATAATTGAAAAAATAAAACATCAATGTGAAATAATGGGAATAAGTTATTTTTTATATTTATATCTTCAAAGTCCTTTGGTTTACTATTTCTATAAAATATTAAAATTAAAAAAGTTTAAAAATATAAAAAAACGATATTTTAATTATAAACCACTTACATACGATGATTATATTGATATTTCAGAATCTTCAAATGTTATTATTGATATCGAACACCCAAGACAAAAAGGATTAACAATGAGAACTATTGAAATGTTAGGGAAGGAAAAAAAATTGATTACAACAAATAGTAATATAAAAAAATATGATTTTTACGATGAAAATAATATTTTCATTATTGAAAGAAACAATCCAGTGATAAATAAAAAATTTTTTGAGAATAAGTATGAAAAACTACCAGAACATTTATATTATAAATATGAAATAAATGGTTGGCTTGAAGATATATTTTTGTAGTATGTATTTATAAATTTAATGATAATTATAAAAACACTTCTCTTTGTTGAGATAACAAATATATTATGAAAAAAATATGTGTCATCGGAGGCTCCGGATTTGTCGGAACTCGCTTAACAGAACGTTTACTCGTTGCTGAACATATTGTAAAAATAGCAGACAAGAAAAAAAGTAAAAAATATCCAAGTCTGTGGGTTTTTGCCGATGTCCGCGAACCGGAATCACTGGAAAAAGCTCTTACTGGTTCAGATATTGTAATAAATCTTGCCGCAGAGCACCGTGATAATGTAACGCCAAAATCTCTATACGATGATGTAAATATAAAAGGTGCAGAAAATGTGTGCAATGTGTGTACAAAACATGGAATAAAAAGAATAATATTTACAAGTTCTGTAGCTGTATATGGATTTGCTTCACCTGGAACTGATGAAAAAGGCAAAATTAATTATTTTAACGATTATGGGCGTACTAAATGGTTCGCAGAAGAAAAATATCGCAAATGGCTTGTTTCCAATCTTGAAAATTCATTAACTATTATAAGACCAACAGTTATTTTCGGTGAACAAAATCGTGGGAATGTATATAATTTATTAAAACAGATCGCAAGCGATAAATTTTTAATGGTTGGTAATGGAAAAAATGTCAAATCAATGGCTTATGTGGAAAATGTGGCTGCTTTTATTGAATATAATTTGGGTAATGGTCTGGGCGAACACCTTTACAACTACATTGATAAACCTGATTTTGATATGAATACATTGGTAACCGAAGTAAATCAAATATTGGGGAAGTCAAAAAAAATGTTTCATTGGCCTTATTGGTTAGGGTATTTCGGCGGTATGTGTTTTGACGCATTATCATTTATTTTTAATAAGAGACTGTCAATCAGTTCTATTCGAGTTAAGAAATTTTGTTCAAATACAATGTTTGAAACTAATAATATTAAAAAAACAGATTTTAAAGCGCCAGTTGATCTTATCAATGGATTAAAAAATACTATTAAATATGAATTTATTGAAAAAATAGACGATCAAGTTTTTTATACAGAGTAGTTATCGGCTTCGCTAAACTCTCGTAAAAGCTCCATCTTCCATGCTCTGCTGGAAGAAGTTTTTTATAACCAAAACCGTGACCTGCCCTCTTTTTTAGTGGGATTATCAATATTTAGGAGAATTATATGAAAAGGCTTTTTATTGTTACGTTTTTATTTTTTAGCTGTGTGTATGCATTCGCGAGAGGCGCACTTCAGGAGAGAATGGCTCAAGAAGCGAATCAGGTTCAAACTGTCACAGTTCCAGCGAGATTACCGGTATACAACAGCGGATTTGAATACACTACTATCATCGCCGAAGGAGCGGAAAACTGGACAGGCGGCATCAAGGCTGACAGCTGGACAGTGGTTCCTCCGCTTTCGACTGAGCATACATGGAGCGCAGAGGTAGTCTCAAACGAAGAAAGCGTCCGAGGTGTCCGAGGCAACGCCCTCAAACTCACCAACAGCCTTTATAACAGAGAAGACACCTCCGGTGCTTACGCTGTACAGGTTTATACCATTGTTGAAGGAATCACAGCCGGCACATACTGTGTTGAAGCGCGTATTAAATGTGATTGGGATGAGAATCAAGCAGGCACGGCGCAGTTTAAGGTGGAATGTCTTGATAGAAACGGTGTCGTTATATTCACCGATTATCCTGGCCAGCCGGGCGTCACTTCGGATCAGTTAAAGTCAGGCGAACTCAAAACAACTGATAAAAATGTCTGGGACAACTATCAAGCTGTACGCAGCCCAAGATCGGACTACGTCAAGTTTCAACAATTTACCGCGCCAGAGGGCACAACAAGCATCAGGCTGTATTGCTGGTTTCTTGCAGTAGGGTCGGTATGGTTTGACAATATAACGATAATGGAATCCGATAATTATGAAAAAGTCTTCTTTAACACGAATAAAGTTTTTCTCTATACAGATGATACAAAAGGCGGCGTTGCTGAGGTTATGATACATCCGTTATATGTAGCTAATAACGGCGGCATTAGAAATTTCAAAGTGGATTTTATACTTTACGACGGAGAATATTATGATGGGGCCGGAAATAGAATTGATACCGTGACAGGTGCGTACAATGTGACCAGAATCGATATTGAAAAAGCAACGGTTATAAAAGAGATAAAAGGCATGAGTTTTACAGACGGAACTGAATTTTCCGCGCGTTTTGAATACAATAAAGAGATGCTGCCTTTGGAAAAGCATAAATATACACTGGTCGCGACAGTCTGGCAAGGCAATACTCAGCTCGACCTCTTCAAGCAGAACCTGTATGTATATCCGAGGCCGAGCATAATTAAGGCCGACGCGGATGGGAATTTTTCGCATTTCGAGATGGACGGCGAGGTGTTCAACCCTATTATTATATACCGGTCGGCAAATTGGCCCAATTACGCGAAGGAAGCCGGAGCGAACGTGGTGCAGCAGTATGATATCAATTTTTGGGATCCAGATATGCCTGATTTTTTAAGTAATGAGAAAACAGGGTTTAGAGATTACGGTTTGAAAGTTATGGTAGATTTGCCTCGTGGCGATATTAACGAAAGGACAGGCAGGATAATGAACGCATGGAAAGATGATCCGGCTGTTTTTGCGTTTATAATCGCCGATGAGCCTATTAATAATATGTCATCAGACAGAGATACTCTTGAACCGATAAAATTGTATTTGGAAGAAAGATACCGGTTCGTACGGGATAGAGATGATATACATCCGGTATATATTGTCGATAATAAGCAATTCGCGGAAAATATTAAATATTGCGATGTATTAGATCTTGACATTTACCCGACCGATCCCCCAACAACATATATTACAAATCAAGTGGCGCAGGCTATAAACACCGCCGACGGACTTAAACCGGTATTATACCTTACGGGCACATATTATTGGTCATATGAGACTTGGCGCGGTCATAATGGTCCCCCTACCGCGAACGTTATCAGGAACAATATCTATAGAGCGCTTGAAGCGAGCGTAAAAGGCGTGGGATATTGGGCTTTTCTAAATGCTTGGCAAATATTGCCTGAAAACACCAATTATGATCCATTAAAAATTGTGGTTAATAATCTTGATGACACCGAACTTTGGACACCTGTTTGTACCATCAGCGGCGAAGTCCCGCTTCTGTTCGACTTGTTCGTAAACGGCAAGGCGACGATCCTGCAGCAGAGCGGCGCGGGAAACGAGACAACGTCGCTTTTTATCAGGCAATGGATTTCACAGACAGACGGCAAGATGTACTTACTTGCGCATAACAGGTCGATGAACAACAGACGCGTAAATATTAACCTCAAAAACGCAAGCGGGAATCCGATACATACTTATACGGCGAAACCGCTCGGCCTTACCGCTCTTTCTAAACCGGACGCGATATCAGGAATTAATAACATAAGCTTTATTCTCGGCCCTGAAGAGATCGTGTTATTTGAAATCGAGTAACAAAGTCATGAAAAAAGCCCTAATTTCCGGTATCACCGGCCAAGACGGCGCGTACCTGTCAGAGTTCCTCCTCAAAAAAGGCTACGAAGTACACGGCATAAAACGCCGCTCTTCCAGCTTTAACACACAGCGGGTAGATCACCTCTATCAGGACCCGCATGTGGAAAACAAACGCTTCATTCTTCACTACGGCGACTTAACCGACACTTCAAATCTTATCCGCATAATCCAGCAGGTGCAGCCAAACGAGATTTACAACCTCGGCGCCCAAAGCCATGTGCAGGTCTCTTTTGAAGTCCCGGAATACACTGCGGACACGGACGGTATTGGAACCCTTCGCCTTCTTGAAGCAATCCGTATCCTTGAAATGGAAAAAAATGTGCGATTCTATCAGGCCTCCACTTCGGAACTTTACGGCAAGGTGCAGGAAATCCCGCAGAAGGAAACTACTCCCTTCTACCCGCGCAGTCCCTACGCCGCGGCGAAACTTTACGCATATTGGATAACCGTAAACTACCGTGAAAGTTACGGTATGTATGCGTGTAACGGTATCCTCTTTAACCACGAAAGCCCCCTTCGCGGAGAGACATTTGTTACGCGCAAAGTAACAAGAGCCGCCGCGCGCATCAGTCT
>JGI24698J34947_10000812_pt1 | contig 15543 bp, 15 predicted proteins | sample TergutMp193P3_FD_34947 | JGI IMG/M metagenome (IMG submission 34947) | reverse complement strand
AGGTACGCGATTCCCTGCCTGGCGCGGCGAAACATGGGCATGGGGGTAATGTCCACCTCGTTCATGGTAACGATTCCCTGGGTCGGCCTGTAGAAACCGACGATCATGTAAAAGATCGTCGTCTTGCCCGCGCCGTTTGGCCCCAGAAGGCCGGCAACTTCCCCGTTCCGCATGGTGAAGTTTACCCCCCGAACCACTTCCTTAAGACCGAAATTCTTGTGAAGGTTTTTTACCGTCAACGAATAGGCGCTGCTGCCGCCATTGCTCGCAGCCGACGCGGCGGGCTGGGGAGGGGTTTCTTCTTTAATCAAAGGGATTGAGTTCGGTTCCATGGTTTTAGTTTCTTATGGAACCCCTCACGCCACCTTCCATAATTACGTCATCGGTGTCGAGGTCTACCCTTATTCTGTCCGCCCTGTATTCGTCCTCCTTCTTGTAGACAACCGGAAAGCCGGAAAGAACGAGGGTCTCGTCCCCCCTGTTGTACAACGCGTATTCGGAGCGGCACACCAGGTTGTCCTTGAAAAGCCTGACCGAAATTTGCATGACCGCGATTTCGTTTTCATCGTCATACTCAATGAAGCGGCCCCGCGCGACAAGCTCGTTTTTGAGGTCTTCCATGGTGGAATTTCCTTCCAGGCGCGCTATTTTGAGGGTCCTGTCGTAGCGCAGACGATCGGTTATAAAAACTATGTTCTTGTCTTCTTCATGTCCACGTACATTGCCGGTGCAGTCTACGAACCTATTGTCATTGCCGTGTATCTCGATCCTGTCCGCCTTGAGCAAGAGTTTGTCGGAGCGCACTTCCGCGTTTCCGGTAAGTACCGTTACTTCCCTGCCGGTCGCCCTGCCGCCTGTCATGCGATCCGCCCTGAAAGTGAAGATATCTCCCCATGCCGTGGTGGCAAGAAAAAGGAATAAAATGCCAATGATCCTCATCCTGTTCATTATAATCTTATTCCTCGTCTTCTTCTACGTATGTCCCCTCGACTCCTCCCGAAAAGCTCCACGTCCGGTTGCGGATATCGGCGAAAACCCCTAGACCTGAGAAATTGGTTCCGTCAGAGCGTTGTATGTCTACCCTTTCCTCTTCACCGCCTGAGAGGGTTTTCGTTTTGTCCTTCCATTCGATCCTGTCGATATTGATTATTACGTCTTCCGATTCAATCCTGATTGTGACCCCGTCGAAGAGGCTGATATCGCCGGATTCAAGCTGTACCTCCGCGGCCCCCGCGCTGCCTTCGACATTAACGGTCTGTCCCTTATCTTCCATTTGTTCAAACGAAAAACTTGTGATCCGCATGATCTGGCTGCTTTCCCATCGTTCCGCGTGTTCCCCACGGAAGCGCGCGAGGATGTCCCCCCCCCGCACACGCGTATACTCTATATTTTCCATCACAATATCCGGCCTGCTTCTTTCAGATTCCCCGGCGCCATAGTCGAACGAGCAGGCGCCCAACAGGAAAAAACATGGCAGGCAGGAGAATGCCAATGGAAGAAGAAAGCTCACCCTTAGTTCTATACTGTGTTTCAATTCACTTCTCCATATAGTAAAAACACAAGCCTTTCATTAGTTACGCACGATTTCTTTTTGCCTTTTCGTCCCGGGCGGCAGCGATGAAGTCCCGGAAAAGAGGGCCTGCCGCCGTTGGCCTGGACTTGAATTCGGGATGGAACTGCACCCCGAGGCCCCAGGGATGATCGGGCCATTCCACACATTCCACGAGGTCCTTTTCGGGAAAAAGGGCGCTTACTATGAGCCCCTTCCCGGTCATCTCCTCCCTGTACTGATTGGCAAATTCGTAACGGTGCCTGTGCCGCTCGGAAACTTCCTTTTCCCCGTACGCCGCGAAAAACCTGGTTCCGCTTTCGGCGACCGCGACATACTTCCCGAGGCGCATGGTGCCACCGTAGTCTTTGATCCCAATCTGTTCCGCCAAAAGGCTTATTACAGGATGCTTTGTGTCCTTGACGAATTCGGTGGAATCGGCATCCTCCCAGCCCATCACGTTTCTTCCCCAGTCGATCACCATGATTTGCATCCCCAGGCAGATACCAAAGAAGGGGATTTTATTCTCCCTCGCCCACGCCGAGGCCCGGATCATTCCCTTTATTCCCCGCCGCCCGAACCCGCCGGGAACGAGGACCCCGTCCACGCCGCCGTCCGGCGCGTTCCTTCCCAGCACCTGGTCTACCGACTCGACATCATCAAGCCTGGTAGAACCGATCTTGACGAGTTCCACTTCCACGCCGCATTCGAGGCCCGCGTGAAAGAGGGACTCGTAGACGCATTTATAGGCGTCGTGGAGTTCAATGTACTTCCCAACGATGCCGATCCGCACTTTCCCTTTCTGGGTGGTCGCCTTTTCCAATACGGCTTTCCAGGGCTTGATGTTGGCATGCCGGGCCGCAATACCCAGTTTTTTCAGTACCACCTGATCCAGTTTCTGCTCAAAAAATATCAGGGGTACTTCATAAATTGTAGTACTCACATTAACGGAAGTAAAGACCGAGTCATTATCGATATTGGTGAAAAGGGCTATTTTACGGCGGGTCGCGTCTTCAAGCATTACCGGGGACCGGCAGATGAGTATATCCGGCTGGATTCCCATTTCCTGTATTGCCTTGACGGAGTGCTGGGTGGGCTTGGTCTTCAGTTCAGCCTCGCCGACTTCGGGAATGAGGGTGAGGTGCACCGAAATGGCATTGCCGCGGCCCGATTCAAGGATGAGCTGCCGCGCCGCCTCCAGAAACGGTATGCACTCTATGTCCCCGACGGTCCCCCCGATTTCCACGATAACAATGTCCGTTTCCGGGTCTTCTTTTGCTACCGCCATTATGCGGGACTTAATTTCATCGGTTATGTGCGGGATAACCTGTACACAGCGGCCAAGGTATCCGCCTTCACGTTCTTTACGGATCACCGAATTATATATCTGGCCGGTGGTTATGGAATTCGCATTGGAAAGGGGCCCGGAAGTAAAACGCGCGTAATTCCCCAGGTCAAGATCCGTTTCCGCGCCATCATCGGTAACATAGACTTCCCCGTGCTGATATGGGCTCATAGTACCCGCGTCCACATTGATATAGGGATCGCACTTCACCATCCTGACATTAAGCCCGCGGCTTTCCAACAAAGCCCCCAAGGAAGAAGCCGCAACGCCCTTCCCAAGGCTGGAGCACACCCCGCCTGAGATGAAAATCAACTTGTCCATGTAGAAGTATTATCCAGAACTGAGGGGCTTAGGTCAATAGCGGTGGGGGACAGACCCTCCGGGGGCTCTTCCGGGGACGGGGACAGACCCTTTCGGGCGGCTCTGCCGGGGACGGGGACAGACCCTCCGGGGCTCTTCCGGGGACGGGGACAGACCCTTTCGGGCGGCTCTGCCGGGGACGGGGACAGACCCTCGGGTCGGGCTTAAGAGGTCTGTCCCTCGCTAAAGGCTTCCCGTGAAGCAGTCAATATGGCTTCTACTTCGGTATCGCCTATCCAGTAATGAGTTACAAATCTAAATTGCCCTTTTTCCGGTAGATTGATGATGATCTTATGTTTTTTAAAGATTTCCACAACTTTAGAGGCCTTTTTTTTATCTTCTGCGGGAGGCCAGCAGAAAAATACCATGTTAATTTCAGTTGCACGCAGCTTAATGATGATACCGGGTAATTTTGCCAATCCATAAGCGATTTTTTTTGCCCTCTTGTGATCTTCGCCTATCCAGGAGGTCTGTCCCTCAAGGGCTATAATTCCCGCAGCGGCAAGAATGCCCACCTGACGCATTGCACCGCCCATAATTTTCCGTTTTAGTCTGGCTTCCTGTATAAATTTTTTTCCCCCTGCCAATAAAGAACCTACCGGCGCACAAAGGCCTTTGGAGAGGCAGAACATTACTGAATCCGCCCTGGATGCTATGTCCCTTACATCACAGCCCAAAGCCACGGCGGCATTAAATATCCGAGCCCCGTCTAAATGTACCGGCAATTTCCATTCGTCAGCGAGATTTTTAACATCATCCATTGATGACATGGGGACAGACCTGCCCAGAGAATGTGCATTCTCCATACAGATAAGAGAAGTAGCCGGCATATGAAGATCCTGTTTTCGCAGCCGTTCCTTGAGGGCTCCGGTTGTAAGAACTCCGTCAGCAGCCGGAATTGGCCGTGTTTGTACCCCAGCGATGATTGACGCCGCTCCAGCCTCATGCTGCATGATATGGCATTCCTCACCTAAAAGTACCTCTGTCCCCCTGGGACACCAGGTAAACAGAGCCAACTGGTTCCCGAAAGTCCCGGATGGTATAAATAGCGCCGCTTCCTTCCCCAACATCTCAGCACCAAGCTTTTCCAGCTTATATACCGTTGGATCGTCCCCGTAAACATCATCTCCAACTATCGCTTCGGCCATAGCCTTCCGCATAGCATCAGTAGGTTTTGTTACCGTATCACTTCGTATGTCTATCATGTTCCTTCCTTACAGGGACAGACCCGTTTTCGTTTTTTCGTTCTTAGTTTAGTAGGTCACGATGATCGCATGGAAAACCAAAGGGACAGACCCATTATTCTTAATACTATGGGAAGCACCATTTCCGGTTATAATTGAGTCCCCCTGTCTTACCTCGATTTCCTTGCCATCATCATTTACGATCCCTGTCCCGGATAGTATAAAATAATACTCTGTTTCCGAATCATGTCGATGATACCCGATAGAACAACCTGGATTTAGGGTGACTTCAGCAAACAACCGGGCATTTTTTTGTGTGCTGCCGTCAAGAAGATATGTGAAATGAGTACTGCCTTCTCCATCACGCATACGCTCTTTATCCTCAACTCTCATTTCATTGCGATTAATGACCATAAAGACTCCTTTAAATAATTACTTTGCTTCCAATACTAGCTAAATAACTTGACATTGAATAGCCGGTAGCGTAAAAGATAAGTTATGCTACAAAGGGACAGACGAACACAGATATTATTTTCTTTGTACCGATGCTTACTACTATGTCTTTTATTACTAGGACTGATAATCATTGGGGGTACTGTATATGGGGTATTCTTTAATGAAAAACCTCCTACTGATGAACAAATAAACGTTTTGCCTGAAATCGGGGGACAGACCTTTACAGGCATAGGCCGTATCAGGATCCCCACTGCCGATCCACAGCCCGGAATGGTGATACTCTTTGTTTCGTTCATCTATAATCCGGAAGACAAGGTGTTTTCAGAGGAATTAGTATATAAAATTAGAGATTTTAGAGAAATTATTGAAGACTATATTGGTTCTTATACGGTTGAGGACCTTCAAAACCAGGAAGAGGAGAATATTAAACTCGAACTGCTCAGAAGGTTCAATGCGCTTTTGCGGCTGGGGCAAATAGAAACGCTATATTTCAGTGACTTTCTGATCATCGGATAAGAACCGGTGATTGGGGAAATACCTTATCACCGCCGGATCCACCGGCCCCACGATATCCATGAGCCCTTTTTTATGATGCCAAAGTCCTCCATACTCCCATTGCTCCGGTATCTCAACAAGTCCTATAGAAACAGGATTATTGTCGATATACTCAAAAACCTTGAGAAAATCCAGAATCCCCTGGATTATCCTGGAAAAGAACCTGTCTCCCCATAAATGACCGGATAAACCATGCTTTTTATTCCATACCTGGGCAAAAACCCCCAAAAGCCACTGCATGATTCTTGAAAGGGATTCCCCGGATCCAGGTTTAATTAACAGATGAATATGGTTTCCCATAATGCAAAAGTTTTTAATTGAGAAATTATACTTTTTCTTTGCCCGTCTAAGGATACTTATGAAAAGCTCCCTATCCTCAGAGGCAAGAAAAATTTTTTCTCCCCTATTTATCCGGGCGGTAACATGGTATTCCGCTCCTTCCAGAAGCTGTCTATTTTTACGCATACACTACTACTGCACGGACTTGAGGTTTTGCTTTGATTTTTTAGTTTTTTTTTACTTTTTTTTATTTTTTTTTGCTCTGTCCCCAAGTTTTTCAATTATCCTAATCTTAGGGGACAGAGCATAATTTTTTACTGCAACCCTGCAACCATTCCACAAACCCGGTGTCAAAAACGGCAAATATAGATTTTTAGAGCTTTAAGAGCTATATTCAGGGACGAGCTTTATGAGCTATATTCAGGGACAGACCTATATGCTTTTTCAGTCTCTAAAAGGAGTCAAATTCAGGTGGAACCAGCAACATCTCCCGCCGCACAGGTAATAATTTCCATAATTCCCATAGTAGGGATCGTTATGGGTTCAGTGGTGGTGTTTTTCTACCTCCTCTGGAACCACAAGCGCAGAACCCTGCTTATTAAAGCCGGGCAATTTCAACGTCCCGACTTCGACCTGCTTACCTTCAGCCTGCTTGCGGGGCTGTTGCTCGCTTCAGTGGGCCTTGCTTTGACTGTTTTTCTCGCTATTGCCCTTGGGGTAAATTTCGGCCTTTTGGGCGGTATAATTCCCCTGGCTATTGGAATCGGCTTATTGGTTTATTACGGGATAAAGCGCGGCGATAGGCATTTATGACCTCCGGGGAAGATTTTTTTCAGGGGGATGACGAGGATCGGGCAATCGCCGCTCAGGTTGTCTCAGGTCAAAAGGAACTGTTCAGGTTGTTGATTAAGAAGTATGAACGGCAGGTTTACGGGATGGGAATGAGTTTTTTCCACAATTTAGAAGACTCCTCAGATTTTACCCAGGAAGTATTCCTAAAAACGTTTCGTAACCTATCCCGATTCGAAGGGCGATCCAGGTTTTCTACATGGCTGTACAGAATTGCTTACAATACCGCAATTAACAACGTCACAAGGAAGAAGGATTACCGCAGCCTGGTAGAAGACGAAAATATCTCTGATAACGATACGCCGGAGCGGAATTTGCTTAAGAATCTTGCCCAGAACGCGATTTTGGGGGCAATAACCGGATTACCTGAACGATTCAGAGTCTGCGTGGATCTCTTTTTTTTCTATGACCGTTCTTATCAGGAAATAGAAGCAATCACCGGATATCCGATTAATACGATAAAATCCCATGTATTCCGCGCAAAAAAGATCTTACGGGAAAAGCTTGCGGATTATAAAGGATCCGTTGAAGGAGGTATAACTTGAAAAGGCGCTTTTTATTGGATTGTCGTACCGTTATGGAAACCGTTGATTTACTAGAGAAAGACGAGCTTTCCCCTTTTTTAACCCGGGTACGAATAGAGCTTCATCTTTTGTTCTGTCCCGAGTGCGCAAGGGAGTTAAGAAAATTACAATGCCTTGAAGAAATTATGAAAACCGATTTTATCCCTCATTGCCCTGATTTTGAGAAACCCGTGATGGAATGTTTGTACGAGGAGACCGATCCAGTGAAAAAAATCGACGCCCCGGCGGGTTTTTCCTTCCGCATATGGGTCCTTATCGGGTTTTTTGTACTCCTCTCCCTTTCGAGTTCCTTTTTCGGGAATAGTTTCGGTGTAATTGCCAATGAAGAGGGGCTGTCGTTTCTATTGCCTGTAGGCATAACCATCGGAATTGTGCTGACCTGCTATGGCGCACTTTTTATTGCTAGCCATCTGAAAGAGCTCTCAACGCGTTTTGGACTGCACTAAAGATTTTTTATGGGTCTGTCCCCAAGCCCTCCAAACGGGTCTGTCCCCATGGGGTCTGTCCCCAAGCCCCAAACCGGGTCTGTCCCCCCTAAATCAGCTTTTTAAAGGTCTGTCCCTCAAAACCTTGACATTCCGCTCAATGGGGCATACTCTTATTATATGAACATTTCCACATATACCATAAAACCAAAACTTCCCGCTCCTTTGAAACCTTTGGAGGAAATCGCCAGAAACTTGTGGCTTTCCTGGAATTTTGACGCTGTCGAGCTCTTTATCCGCCTGGATTATGATGTATGGCTTCAATCCCAGCAAAGCCCGGTGCGAACGCTGGGCATGGTCAGCCAGGAACGGCTCGCCGCAATTGCCAAGGATGATTCCTATCTGGCGGCGCTTAAGGAAACATACAACCGGTTTCTGCATTACAAAAAGGGGAATACCTGGTACCACGGCTCGCGGAAAGACGTGGTGGCCTACTTTTCGATGGAGTACGGCATGGATGTGTCCCTCCCCATCTATTCAGGAGGGCTCGGGATACTTTCCGGGGATCACATGAAGACTTCTTCCGACATGGGGCTTCCCCTGGTAGGGGTGGGACTTCTCTACCGGCAGGGTTATTTCAGGCAGTACCTCAACGCCGACGGGTTCCAGCAGGAAAGTTACCCCGAAAACGACTGGTACAATATGCCGGTAGAAGTCAAAACCAACAAGAACGGGGAAACGATTAAGATTTCCGTTGAAATGGCGGGGCGGATGGCGATTGCACAGATCTGGGAGGTTAAGGTTGGGCGTAGCTCCCTATACCTTTTAGATACAAATATCCCGGAAAACGCCCAGGATCTGCGGAACATTACTGCCTCGCTTTACGGCGGGGAAAAAGAAACCCGCATGCAGCAGGAGATACTCCTGGGTATCGGGGGAATAAGGGCCCTGCGAGCCCTGGGCATCAACCCCGCCGCGACCCACATGAACGAAGGCCATTCCGCCTTCCTGGGAATGGAACGGATACGTGAACTCATTCTGGAGAAGAAATTCAGCTTTGATGAGGCCCGCGAAGCTGTGTGGCCAACAAATATTTTCACCACCCATACTCCCGTGCCCGCCGGAAATGAACGGTTCGATATCGGTCTTCTGGAAAAGTACTTCAATACGTGGCCGCAGATTTTGGGTATTACCTGGAGGGATTTTGTCAGCCTTGGGCGCGAGCGGCCCTACGATGATCATGAGGACTTCTGCATGACCGTCCTTGCCTTAAAGCTATCAGCTTATGCTAACGGGGTAGCCAGGCTTCATGGCGTGGTTTCCCGGAATATGTGGAAGAACCTCTGGCCCGGCCTACCTCTGGATGAAATACCTATCAGCCATGTGACGAACGGCGTCCATCCCAGGACATGGGTTTCCAGCAATATGAGTGAACTCCTGACAAGGTATTTCGGCCCTCATTTTGACGAGACGCCCACGGATCTTTCGATATGGGATCGCATGGACCGTATATCCGACGAAGAGCTATGGCGTACACACGAACGCCGACGGGAGCGGATGGTGGCCTTTGTTCGCGACCGCATCCGCGAGCAGTACAAGCGCACCGGCGCCGTCGAGCGCCGCATACGGCAGGCGGAAGATACCCTTTCGCCTTATGCCCTCACCCTGTGTTTTGCCCGCCGTTTTGCCACTTACAAGCGGGGCAATCTGCTCTTGCGCGATCCGGAACGGCTTCTGCGGCTGGTAAGGGACAACGACAGGCCCGTCCAGCTCGTTTTCGCGGGCAAAGCCCATCCCCACGACATGCCGGGCAAGGAACTGATCCGTGAGATCGTCCATTTCGCCGAAAAGTACGATGTAACAAGCCGCATCGTTTTTGTGGAAAACTACGATATAACCGTCGCAAAGTACCTCACGACAGGCGGGGACGTGTGGCTAAACACCCCGCGGCGACCCCTTGAGGCATCGGGAACCAGCGGAATGAAGGCCGCCATGAACGGCGTCCTCAACTGCTCCATACTGGACGGCTGGTGGGACGAGGCATACAACCCCGAGTTAGGCTGGGCAATCGGCAAGGGGGAACAATACGAAGATACCAATCTACAGGATGAGATTGAAAGCAAAGCCCTCTACGACCTTCTGGAACGTGAGATAGTCCCGCTTTTTTACCAACGCGGCAGGGACGGCCTTCCCAGGGAGTGGATCAAGCTGATGAAAACCTGTATGCGAGAAATCGGCCAGTCAATGTCATGCCATCGCATGCTGATGGATTATTCCAATAAGTTCTATTTCCCGGCCCTGAAAAACTACCGCCGGATTCTCAAGGACGATTACAAAGAATCCAAAGACCTGGCGGCGTACCTGACAAAGTTACGCCAGGCTTGGGACAACATCACGATCAACAAAATCGAATCCAACGCGAAACCGGTCATGCAGCGGGGCGATCTCCTCACGGTAACCGCACAGATCAACCTGGGCCCCCTTACCCCCGATGAGATACTGGTGGAACTGTACCACGGTTCTATCTCCAATCAGAGGGCCGACATTCAAAACGCCCGGCGCTCTGAAATGAAAGCCATAGGCAAGGACGGAAACGTGTATCGGTATCAGGTGAAAATCGAATGCAATGATACAGGTTACCAGGGACACACCATTCGCATCCTGCCGAAACACGAAGCCCTGGTACACCCCTACCGAAGTGGTTTTATCAAGTGGGCGTAAACATTTAGCATAAGTATTCAGACGGCGGTAGCCTAGCGTGGACCTGCGGATTATGAGTCCGCAGGTCCCACCCGCCTTAACAAAACAAGGATTTGACATGCCTAACTCCAATTATCGCAATTTTGATCTCGTGATGGCCTTTTTTGTCGCTGTTCTCATCACCAGTAACGTAGCCTCGTCGGCGAAAATCGTGGATTTGGGGGTCACCCTCTTCGGTTTTGGCGGAATTCCCCCGGTTCATCTGGCTTTCGACGGGGGGACCCTCCTTTTCCCCATCGCCTACGTTCTGGGGGATATACTCACCGAAGTCTACGGTTTTCGGGCGGCCCGCCGGGCTATCTGGGTCGGTTTTATTGCTCTGTCCCTCACCGCGTTGTTTTTTTTCATCCTCGCCCTCCTGCCCGCCGACGCGGTCTGGGAAGGCTACGCGGGGACAGACGCCTTCAATGCCATCCTGGGCGGGATGAGCACCGGCGGCATTGCCCTGGCAAGCCTTCTTGGTTACCTGGCCGGCGGTTTTTCCAACTCAGCGGTCCTTTCACGGCTAAAAGTAATGATGAAAGGCCGCGCCCTTTGGGTCAGGATCATTGTCAGCAGCCTTGTGGGAGAACTCCTGGACAGCCTGATTTTTGTTTTCGTGGCAAGCCTTACGGGGGTATTCGGGTGGGAACTCTTCGTTACCTTGGTTGTAACGAATTATATCTTTAAAATCTCCATTGAAGTAATCGTAATCCCATTAACCTTCCTTGCGGTCAGGAAGCTGAAAGAGGCGGAGGGGCTCGACACCTACGATGTGGGGGTGAAATTCAAGCTTTTCGGTAAAACCTGATAGAAACAAAACGGGTCTGTCCCCAGGGACAGACCCGTAGAGCAGACATCGGAGGGACAGACCTGTTTTCATTACCCCACCGCCGATGTATAATTCCCCATCACTCACGACAAGGACACTCTAATGGACAATGTACTGGTACTATTCAAGACCGAACAGGCTTTCCGCGAAGAACTCACTTCAATTTTAGACGGATACCGAATCATTTTCAATGAAAGCGACGATACCGGTTCCATTGATACGGAAACAGCGGGGAATACGACTATCATTTTCGGCAACCCGGAAACCGGCTTTACCAAGCTCTGTCCCCACCTCAAGTGGCTCCAGCTTCAGAGCGCGGGGACAGACGGTTATACCGGCGGAGAGCTGGCTGAAAATGTCCTGCTCACCTGCGCGACCGGCGGCTACGGGCACGCCGTTTCGGAGCACATGGTTGCTCTCACCTTTGAACTCCTGAAAAAGCTGCACCTTTACCGGGACGAACAATCCAAAGGCCGCTGGCGGAGCCGTGGGAAGGTCAAAAGTATCGAGGGCGCGGTGGTTTTGGTTGTCGGCCTTGGGGACATAGGCGCTTCATACTGCCGGCGAATGAAAGCCCTGGGTTCCCATCTGATTGGGGTTCGTCGCACCGTCCATGCCAAACCTGATTACATCGATGAGCTTCTCCTTTCGGATCAAATTGAGGAAGCCCTTCCCCGAGCCGATGTAGTCGCCCTCATCGTTCCCGGAACCAAAGAGACCGCCGGCCTCATCGGTCGTTCGCAACTGGCAAAAATGAAGCGGGACGCGGTGGTCATCAACGCCGGGCGGGGTTCCGCCATCGACACGGAAGCCCTCTGCGACGCCCTTGAATCAGGCGCCCTGGGCGGCGCAGGCCTGGACGTGACTGATCCCGAGCCCCTCCCCCCAGGGCACCGTCTTTGGAAACTGGAGAACGTCGTAATCACTCCCCATGTGGCGGGAGGCCGGTATATGAGCGAAACCGGCCGGTACATCATGGAACTTAATCTAGAAAACGCCCGCCGTTTTGTCCGTGGGGAAGCCCTCGAAAGCCTCGTGGATTACAAGACCGGCTACAGGGTTCCTCGGGATTAAACTCCAAATCACCCATGCTTAATAGGCATGGAGAGATATAGAAAAGAAGTATTTGATACTGCAAAACCAAACCCGATATAATTTAATCGGAGGTATGGCAATGCGCCTAACGGACTTTCTTAAAACTAAAACCGATTTGCTGAATGGTAATATACTGAAATCCCTGTTGGTATTCGCGGTTCCGATGCTCTTCTCGAATATCTTCCAGAATCTTTACAATACCGCGGACACGGTGATAGTCGGGCATATTCTGGGCGAAACGGCGCTTGCCGCAGTTGGCGCGAGCGCGATTATATTCGAGCTGCTGATCGGTTTCGCGATGGGTGTCGGCAGCGGTTTTGGCATTGTCGTGGCGCGAAGCCGGGGCGCGGGTAATCAGGATTTGCTGAAACGTTCGGTGGCGGGCGCTGTTGTGGCAGGCGGGTTGTTGACGGTTTTCATCTCTGTCGTCGCGAGCATTTTTATGATGCCGATATTGAGGCTACTTAAAACACCGGACATTATCATAAACGAGGCATATTCCTACATTTCGGTACTGATCTCGTTCGCCATCGTCCTTTTCGCGTACAACCTTTTCGCGGGGCTGTTACGCGCAATCGGCAACAGCGTGATGCCGCTTGTATTTTTGATCATTTCGTCCCTGCTTAATATCGGACTTGATATTTTATTCATCACGCAATTTGCCATGGGCGTTCGCGGCGCGGCGGTGGCTACAGTGGCGGCGCAGGGTATTTCGGCTGTTCTCTGTATAATCTACATACTCAAGAAATGCCCGGAACTCGTGCCTCAGCGCGAGCATTTCCGCTTTGACGCCGTCTTGTACAGGGAACTCCTTGGGCAGGGCTTCTCAATGGGCTTTATGTATTCGGTCGTGACTTTAGGTTCGGTTGTACTTCAAAGGGCAATAAACTCACTGGGTTACCTCTTGATTGCCGCCCATATCACGGCGCGAAAGCTCTACAGCTTCTGCCTCATGCCGATTCCCACCATCGCCATCGCGCTGTCGACGTTCGTGTCGCAGAACAGGGGGGCGAATCAGCTTACCCGCATCCGCAAGGGCGTCCGTTACGGCAACATGATCGCGGTGGTATGGGGCGTGTTTATTACGGCTATACTGTTTTTTGCGGCACCCCTCTTGATGCGCCTGTTGTCCGGCTCAAGTGAAGCTGTCGTAATAGAGAACGGTTCGCTTTATTTGCGCCTAACGTCCCCGTTTTACATGGTTCTCGGTATGCTTTTGAATTTTCGTCATGCGCTTCAGGGTATAGGGAAAAAGATCGTCCCGCTCATCTCAAGTATCATGGAATTCGCAGGCAAGGTGATCTTTGCCTTCCTGTTTGTACCCATGTTCGGCTACTTCGGCGTGATACTCTGCGAGCCGGTTATATGGTGCGTCATGTTCGTGCAGCTTCTGTATTCGTTTTATACTAACCCATATATAAGGGGTAACGTATAACGTCGCTTGCAATTAGATCAACAAATCAGGGTTTGGCAGCCCGCTCCCGGTATTCCTTCTTGTCCAACTGATAGAACTGCATCACGACTATGGCGGCGATGAGAACCACCATTGGGATGGGGCCGATGAGGTTCCTGATTGCGCCAAACACCTCTGGCGGCTGTACCACCGACCCTTCGCCTGACTGGGAGATGTAGCCGCCCAGCTCGAGAACCTGGCCGGAGATGAAAAGCGCCAGGGCTGTGCCCAGTTTGGAGATGAATGTCCACATCCCGTAATAGGAGCCCTCGTGGCGCTTGCCGGTTTTGGCGGCCCAGTATTCAATCGCGTCCGGCACCATGGCGAAAGGCGCCACGTAGCTGAAGCCAACGCCGATTCCCGCGTACACCATCACGCCGAAGAAAAACTCCACCGGCATCCTGTGCCCCAGCGTGTAGAGAATCCCGCAAGCGCTCGCGATCACGACGAAGCAGATCTGGTAGGTGCGCCGCTTCCCTATCTTCTTCGAGACCAGCACCGAGACGGGGATGAACAGCATCGCGGTGACCAGAAGGAGGATCATGGCGATAGTGGTGATGTCGCCCCGGTTCAACACGTTTTCGGTGTAGTAGGCGAGAATCGTCGTGAGGAAGGAAATGCCCGTCATGTGCAATGCATAAGTTACGAGCAGTAGCACGAAAGGCTTGTTGAGGAACACCGACTTGTAGGTGGCGAAGAAGCCTTCTTTGGGGAGGTCTTCTTTGGTGTGCTTTTTTTCTTTTGTGCCGAGGAACGTGAGGAGGGTGACTATCATCATCACCGAGCCGAGGATGAGGCCCATCATAGAGAAGCCGCGCTGGTCGACAAGCGGGTCCGCCGCGCCGGGTCGCGCAAAGGCCTGCACCAGGGGCTGTACCGCGCCCGCGCCGGCGATTGTGCCGAACACCGCGCAGCCGAAGCGGTAGCCGTTCAGCGAGGACTGCTCGTGGTAGTCGCTGGTGAGTTCCGGGGTGAGCGAGGCATAAGGCACGTTGATAATGGTGGAGGCGGTGTTGAGCAGCATCAGCGCGGCAATCGCCCAGACGATGTGCGTTGACACAGGAAGGTAGGTCGGCGCAGTGAAAAAGAAGATCATGGTAAGCAGCATCGGAATCGCGCCGAAAAGCAGGTATATCCGCCGCCTGCCCCAGCGCGACAGGGTACGGTCGGAGATGAAGCCCATCATGGGGTCGGTCACCGCGTCCCATGCCTTGCCGATCATCACCGCGGTCCCCGCCCACACCGCCGCGATTCCCACCGTGTCGGTGAGGTACTTGAGCGCCCAGAAGGACATCAGCGTGAACAGCATATTCCCGCCAAGGTCGAAAATGCCAAACCCGAGTTTCTGTTTTACCGTCAATCTTCCTTCAGCCATAAACAACTCCTCAACTAGAGTGTACCCTTGTTTTACGCGTCTCACAAGGGCGGTGGACAGTCACATTGATTCTCAATGAAAAAGGGGCTGTCCAAGAAGTAAGGGCAGCCCCTTTTAAATTTATTTTCCGAAAAAGCCGCAAGTCATGATAAAATTCCCCTATGAGTAAAGGCAAAAGCGACAAGATAACGTATAAACCCTACGAGCAAAACCAACCCTACCTGATACCGCCAAGCGTGGACGAACTGATACCAGCCGATCACCTGGTCAGGCTGGTAAGCGNAGTCATTGACGAAATGGGCATAGAGCGGCTCCTGAGGAAATACCAGAGCGGCGGCGGGGCGAGCCGGTACCATCCCGTGATGATGACCAAGCTGTTCGTGTACGGGTACATGACCAAGGTGTGCTCAAGCCGGATGCTGGCAAAAGCGGCGCGGGAGAACGTGATGTACATGTGGCTTTC
>JGI24698J34947_10000810_pt1 | contig 15553 bp, 18 predicted proteins | sample TergutMp193P3_FD_34947 | JGI IMG/M metagenome (IMG submission 34947) | reverse complement strand
TTTGAGATTGCAAGAATTTCTAACTTTACTGCGAAGGAACTCTCTGAATATGAGGCTAGTCGTATGAATATGCTTGATTACAACGCGTCAATGAAGTTCGCCAGGAAGGAAGGAGTGGCTATTGGCAGAGATGAAGGAGTTGCTATTGGCCGTGAAGAAATCTTTTCCCTTTGGGAAAAAGGTATGTCTTTGGAGGAGGTTAAGGAAAAATTCAAAACCGCCCCTACGCCCCTACATGCTTGCAAGGCTAGTGTCCCGTTAAAGCGATAAGAAGTATAGTAGCCACAGCAATAACTGAGACAATAGCAACCTGTATCGGGTTTTTAATCAATGAATTATTGCTTTTTACGCTTGTTTCAACATTTTCCGCTTTTTTAAGGTCATCAGGTACCGTTTTAACAATATTCTCATTGCTCGCCGAATTAACAATACTTTCATTGCTTGTCAAGTAATGTGCCTTCATCTTCTCAAACATTGCCGGACTTTCCGCCTTTATGGTTTCCATCAAACCCTCAACACTCGTTCCGTAGGTTAAAAAACTGCCAATCAGCCTACCGCCCATGGTTTCGTAAAGTTCAACGGTCAAGGAGAGTTTACCCGCAAACTTGGCAACTCTGCCGTTACTTATGTACTCCACGCCAATCGCCCGCCCTATATCAACCGCGCAACTCTGCGCAAGACATTCAGCTTCCTCCTCGTCTGAAGGTATAAGGGCAATTATCCCGTCTCTCGTTAAAACGGTAAAGTCCTTTGCGGGCAAAATATTCACGGCCTGCCTCCGTAATTCGTCGGAGAGCAGACGGAACTCGCTTATGGTTAATTCCTCAACTTCGCTTGAGGGGGTAATCTCCAGCACTGCAAGAATAGCGGTGGAATGGGCAAAGGTAGAGAGGAGCAGGAGAATTGATAATATGTGTATCAGAGGCTCCAAGCCCGAAAAAGGCGTTTTTTGGTTCAGATGCTGCATTTGAGGGTAAATATAGAAAACGCGGATTAAACCCCAGACCCTATACCCCAGACCCAAACCAAGTTTATCAGAATTTACTTTACTATATTACCCCAAGACATAACCCTGGAGGTTTTAGTGAAAAAAATATTGTTTGCAACCTTGTGCGCGGCATTGCTGATGTCCTGCGCGTCCAAAAGAGCCATTATGGTAGATTCTGCCATAGCGGAGGCTAAATCTCTGCAAGCCCTGGCGAAAGCTCAAGGCATTGAGGTACCCACTACGGCAGACTTGCTCATCGCTTCTGCGGAAAAAAAGAACGAAGAACGCCAAACGGAAGAAGCGTTCATTTTGGCAGACGAGGCTATCCTGCAGTTGCAGCTCTCAATACTTAAAAGAGAACTGTCGGGGCTTGTTGCGGAAAACAACGAGGCTCATGCCAGCTTTAATGCCACAAACGAATCTTTAGTCGTAAACCGCAAGTTGCTCAGCGACAGCAAAAATTTACCCAAAGAAAGGAAATAGGAGGTTTTATGAAAATTCAAACGCTATTCGTTTTAGCCGCCACCGCAAGCCTGTTTGCGCAGATTCCCGCAACCACGCCAACCACGCCGGCTCCGGCAGAAATTCAGGCCGCCATTTCGGCAGCCACAGCACCCGAGCAAATACCCTGCCGGTCTTCTTTTGATGCTGTTAAAACTACCTACCCGCGTGATGCCGCCGCAGACCGCATGTTCTCTCTCGTGGATGCCAGAGTTCGCAATCTGGAAGGCATTCCAAAAGAAAAGCGCACGGGCAAGCTATACGAGGCAGAACAGAGAAGCTGTGATTTGTCCGTGGAACTTTTCAAAACGCAACTCTACAAGGTTGCCTTGCAGAGAAGCATAGATTCCCTAAACAAAAACAACATAGCCGCTCAAAAGGAACTTTCTTTGGTTAAAGACTCCCTTATTGACTTGTGGTCCAGAGAAGCCCTTGGTGCAAAGTCCCTGAACACTTATTTGAGCGATGAACGTGCCCGTTTGGAACAAGCTAACAAGGAAAAAGCCAGAGAACTGGAAAGCAGCCAAAAGGCCCTTGCTCAAAAAGATGCTCTGCTCGCAGCGCAAAAGGCAGAAGCCCAAAAAAGGCTGGATGCCCTGAACAGCAAAGCCATGAGCGTTTACAGAGATGCCAGAGGCACAATTCTTTCCATGAGCGACATTCTGTTTGAAAGCGGCAAGGCCAGCTTAAAGCAGGAACTAAAGGACAATTTAACCGAAGTTGCCGCCATACTCAAAACCCTGCTTGCCGAATCCAATGTTGAGATAGAAGGCCACACGGATAACGTAGGCACTGCTGCAAGCAACAAAAAACTTAGCGAGCAAAGAGCCAATGCGGTTTCTGCTCATCTGCAAAGCAGAGGTGTTGCAAAAAAGCGCCTGAAAACTATCGGTTATGGCCAAACAAAACCCGTAGCAGACAACAGCACCCCAGAAGGCAAAGCAAAAAACCGCAGGGTTGAACTTGTTATAAAAGAAAAAGGCAAGTAATTAAGCTCCCGTTTACATCCCCAACCCAACATAAAACTGCTTCAAATCCATCCTGTTCATTGTCCACCTTACGGTTAAGAGCGGCGAAAAGGGCAGGGGGATTTTTATTTTGCTTTCGCTTCTGAATTCAAGGGGCTTGTTTTCCCTGAAAGAAAAGGAATTTGAAACGCGCACATTTTGAATTCTTTTGTCCCAGCCGCTCCGCAAACGCAAAGGGTACTCCGCTCTTGCCCACAAGCTGTCCGCTCCTTGCAAAAGGGGTTTAACTCCTGCGCTGATGCTGCTTTTGTTTTTATCCCGGTTAAAGGCAAGCCTTGCCCCTTTTCGCTTTCGCTCAAGCAAAAAGGTGAAATCCAGGGTGTTTTCGTTTTCCTTTGCAACCGCAATTTCCGTTGCCCTGAAATTCCAGTCCCCAAGCCGCACGCCCTGCCAGGTTCTGCTCCAAAGCCGGGTTCCGTGAGCGTATGGCTCTATTATCCTGAAATTGCCGCCGGCATATATCCTCTTTTCCCAGAAGTTTTTGCCGAATTTTCCGTAAATCCAGGATGAATCCCTGCCATCCCTGAAAAGCCATTCACCGCCCAAATGCAAATCGCCCACATTGAATTCCGATAGAACTCCCCTGCTCTTGCTAGTCAAGTCGCCGCCCTTTGCATAAAAAATCCCGTGCCTGAAAGCCGCAGTTCCCTTTACACCCTTGTTTTCCTTCACATTAACATCGGCAGAAAATCCCCCTGCCCTGCCACCGAATTTTGCAAACTTGTTCTTCAAATTCCCATTTGTGTCCAGATTTGCCCCTCCGCTCAAATTCGCCTTTAAGGTCATTTTCCCCTTTTTTCCCTTTGGCTCCTTTGTTTCCTTTGGCTTTTCAAAAATGCACTCCGCCTCCTCTGCGGCATCCCTGCCAACATAAAGCTCCGCCAGAGCGCACCACAACTCCCGGTCGCCGTCAAGGGCGTCCAGTTCTTCCATCTGCTTATAATCTATCAGGCCGTCACTTTGCCACCAATATGAAAAACCATCCTGGGCAAGGCAAAAGGAGCCTGAAAGCAGGCAAAAAAGCGATAAAAAAAGATATACTCTCATATATCATTAGACGGAAATTTCGGGGAAAAAGTTCAAAAAAAGTGAAAAAAATTTTTATTCAGTCCGTAGAGCCCAATTTTGACTGTGCATCTGCCAGGTGCAAGGCGTCTATAATGTCCTGTAAATCGCCGGCTATCACCTTGTCCAGGTTGTAAAGGGTAAGATTTATGCGGTGGTCGGTTACCCTGTTTTGCGGAAAATTGTAGGTGCGGATTTTATCGCTCCGGTCGCCTGTGCCTACCAGATTTTTGCGTTCTGCCGCCTCTTTTTTCTGTTTTTCGGAAATTACGTGGTCTAACAAGCGGGAACGCAGGAGTTCCATTGCCTTGGAGCGGTTTTGAATCTGGCTGCGCTCGGTTTGGCAGGCCACCACCAAACCGCTCGGAATATGAGTTATGCGAACCGCCGAATCCGTTTTGTTGATATACTGGCCGCCTGCGCCGCTTGCCCTGTAAACATCAACTTTTAAATCGTCGGTGCGAATTTCAACATCAACTTCTTCTGCTTCCGGCATTACCGCAACCGTTGCCGCCGAGGTATGCACCCGTCCCTGAGACTCGGTTTCCGGGACGCGTTGCACCCTGTGGGCGCCGCTTTCAAACTTCAAAACCCCGTAGGCATTGGCTCCGCTAACAAAAAGGCAGATTTCCTTAAAGCCCCCAACCGTTCCTTCGCTGATGTCGGTTACCTCAATTTTAAAGCCCTTGCCCTCCAGGTAAGCCCTGTACATGCGGAATAAATCGCCGGCAAAAAGAGAGGATTCATCGCCGCCGGTCCCGGCTCTGATTTCCAGAATGGCATTGCGATTGTCAAAAGGATCCGGCGGAACCATCAGGATTTGCAAGCGGCTTTCCATGCTTTCAATCTGCTTTTCAATGGGGCCTATTTCCGTTTTTGCCGCCTGTGCAAGTTCCGCATCGCTGCCACCCAAGGCTTCTTTCCATTCCTTTAAGTCGCCGCAAAGCCGTATATACTCGGTTCCGGCGGAATATGTTTTTTCCAGGGCCTTAAAACTCTTGTGCAACTTGGTGAATTTCTCCGGGTCAGCCGCTACTTCCGGCAAAGACAGCTCCTGTTCAATCTCCTCATAGCGCTCTAAAAACTTCTTGACTTTGTCCTGCATTAAAACTGCAACCTCTTATAGATAACCGATTTTTTGTTGAGATAGGGTTTCAGGGAATTCCAGGACAAAAATACGTTTTGCACTCCGGCTCCATAAGGTGCAATCTGATAGACGGGAAATACAAATTCCAGGCCATCACCTCCTAATCTCACTATTCTGGGCATAAAATCGCTTTCTTTTTGGGTATAATCGTAATCTATCAGNGATTGCAGATTTTGCGAGAGCAGAAATTCCTTGATTATNAGTTTGGTAACATCTTTTTCCCAATCCTTGTTGAAAATGCTTGAGAGTTCTATTCTTTTGCCGTCTGCAAACGTGTAAATGCCTATGTCAAAACCGTTAATGCCATGCGCTCCGCCCGGAGGATAGGCGTAATAGGAAGTTGCAAACTGCACAATACCGGGAAAAGGAAAAGATACTGCATCGGATATATGCGATATTTCCTTGTTTTGGCTTATGAAAAGAGACAAAATGGCAGCCGGTTCCTGTTCCAAAAAGCTTTCGCCGAATTTTTGCCTTATAAAACTTCTTTGCAATTCCTGCAAAGCCGCCTGATTTGGCAAAGCCACCGGGTAGGTAAAAGACAGTTTTCCCGTGGAATCGGAAAAAACGGTATTGAAAGCTATTGTAGCAGTGTTTTCGGCAACANGAGCAGGAACACAAACCGGAGCGGGGGCNGGAGTTTGGGTACGGGCAGATTTGGGAGCCGACTTGGAAGCAGACTTGGGGGCGGATTTAGTAACTGATTTGGGAGCCGCATTAGCAAGAACAGCTATGCACAAAAACAGAACTATATTCTTAAAGTTCATGGTAGGGGAAATATAGAAAAAATTTCTAGATTTTCAATCCGTGCCCCTCTTATATATTTTATTTTTTTACATTACCGCGTTTGCCCAGGTTCAAGGTGAAACCCATAACGGCCTAACTGCAATGCCTACTTATACTTACAACAGGCTGCCCGGCACGCTTGGCTTGGAAGCCGATGAAGAAACCTGGAACCCGGACAAATGGAGAGACCGGCAGGTTTTTGGTCGTTTTGTCCCGATTATGGACTGGAAACCCGAGCAAAGCAGCCTTTGGTTTTATACCGGGAACGAAATAGGCGACGAACTTTGGCAGGAACTCGGCAACGAAAAGAGAGAACCAAATCGGACACCCATGCTTTACGGTGGCTTTGCTACCCCACTCTTAAACGGATTTTATGCCATGGCGGAATTCAACCAGATAGACCATTTTAGCGAGGCAACCTTTAATATTCGCAAAAAATGGATAAATTCACAGAAATTTTCATTTTTCGGGGAAAATCTACCTGCATATTCCGGGCTTTTTGGCGGATTTGGCTATGTTGGAGACGGAGATTTCCTTAAAAATGCCAGTATTTTGACCGGTTCCGAATACCTTTGGGCTTGGAATCAGGAAGAATGGGTTCCTATTCGCATCAGCCCAAGGATTGAGGGAAATGCCGGTTTTTATTTTATGGAAAAGGAAATTGAGTTGCACGCTGCCAGCGAAAAATTCCAAATCCAGGATTCCGCTGCGGAAGATCACAGCCATTTTGGAATGAGGCTCAAAGGCAAAAACACAGGCGGCGGTTTATATGCAAGCCAAATAGATGGCGAAGAAAATATTGTTGTCTGGATGGATTTTAACCACGATTTTCTGCAAGTTTTTACAAATAAAGGGTTCATAGCATTTAGCTCGGACGAAGACAAAAGCGTTGTGCTTATCAATAATTTTGCAGATAGCCTGGAATACAAAATAAATCTCAGCGACCCAACCGACTTAACGCTTGGAATTTTATTAAATCTGGCAGGCATAAAGATATATGGCGAAACGAACTACGAATCAAAACCCTTATTTATGAAGTTAAGGGCATACAAAAACCATGACTATTATTTTCAATCCGTCGGTTTTGACAGCGAAATAGCTTATAAATCCCGCATTGCAGAAGCCGGGCTTGAATATTCAAGGGAATTTTTTGATTATCATCACCGGGATATAAACAAAGCGGGGGAAAATTTTGCGAGGCTGTTTTTGAAATACCGTTTTTTGCAGAACCTGTCGTTTACCCACGAATGGCTCTATCGCGACTTCCCTTATTCATGGTGGTTTTGGAATGTGCAGATAGAACAGAGAATACCCAAGCTAAACGCCTCGCTCTACGCTGTTTGGCTGAATGTCCTTTCCAAGAACAATAAAAAGGATTTTTCCTTTGGCGGGGTTAATGCGGCAAGGTTTTATTGCGGAGCTACCCTCTCATTTTGATGATTTCGTTGTAGGCATCAAGGGTTTTGTTGCGAATTTCAAGCATAAGGTTAAAGGCTACCTTTGCCTCCCCAACGGCAAGCATAACCTGGTGAACATCCTTTATTTCGCCGGCAACCATTTTCTGGATGGACTGGTCGGCATAATTTTGCATGTGGTTTACATCAGTTAAAAAGCCGGTTAGCATTTCGCCGAAATTGGGCGCATCCGCTTTTTGCGGGCCTATGCGCTTTGGGTCTAAACCCGGATTAAGCGGCTGAACCGTATCGCTCAGCGGCTTTGAATTCGAAACTGGGGTTCTAATATCACTATACATAAATCACCTTCTAAAAGAATATAGCAAAATCCATACCAAATTACGCCCTAACATCTATAAAATTTCCAAGTTCGCGAACGGGCAAGCCCTCTGCACTCCTTTCTCGCAGAGCGCCTACCCGTTCCTCTACCGTACCTTTAAAATCGGCGGCAACCATCCTAATCTTATTTTCGGCTTTTTCCGCAAAAACTTTAGCGGTTTTTGCAGGAGGCGCCGGTTCCAGCCCTATTTCTTTCCTTTTTGAATCCAAAAGGGCGCGCCAGTCGGTTTTGCCGGCTTCACTGCCGGCCATTTGCCTTGTTCTTGCGCTGTCTCGCAATTCCATGAATTTTTGGACATCTATTTTCATTTTTTACCCCGATGGTTAATTTGCCAAATCCAATGCCTTCATCAGCATGGCTTTTGTGCTGTTGAATGCCGTTGTGTTTGCCTCGTATGCCCTTGTTGCCGTTATCATATCAACCATTTCTTCTACCACATTTACATTTGGCATGTGGACATAGCCGTCTTTGTCGGCATCCGGGTGATCCGGGTTGTAAACAAGTTTGTCCGGGCCTTCGTCTTCCCTGATTTCCTGAACTTTTACTCCGCTGCCTATGTGTTCCCTTGCAATTGGCCATTCGGGTTGCGGAATACGGATATGCCCCGGCTCGGTTTTGGTGCCGCGGATTTTATTCTCTTCCTTTACCAGAAACTGGTCAAATTCCAGCGGGTCTGCTTCCAGAATTACGTGTTGCCTCCTGTAGGGGCCTCCGTTCACCGTGCGGGTTGTTTCTACATTCGCTATGTTTGAGGCAATTACATTTTGCCTAACACGCTGTGCCCTCAAGCCCGTTGCGCTTATATTCAAGCCCGAAAATAATCCTACCATAGCCATAAATTACGCTCCTTTGCTCCCTTTGATCGCTTCGTCTATAGTGCCGCTGCGGTCTTTTATGAACGTAGCCGCAAAATTAAAAGCAATCTCGTTTTCTGCCAGTTTTGCCATTTCAATATCTATATCCACATTGTTTATTTCGCCGGGATTTGTGAAATCATTCACCCTGTATCCTTCGCTTTTTACATGTTCCAGTTCCGGGCGTCCCAAAAACTGGTGGTTTGCGTTAGTGCGGGAACCGGCCAGATTCAATTCCTTGTCCAGTGCCCTGCGCAGTTGTTCCTCAAAGGAAACCTCTATGCGGCGGTAGCCCGGTGTGCTAACATTCGCAATATTATTTGCTATTGCCCTGCCCCTGTGAGTATAGGCATCCAGTCCCTTGCTCGCCACAGGGATGCTTGTCTTGTCTAAAATTGCCAGTTTTGTGAGCATAGTAACCTCATTAAAATACACTGCAAAAAGCGTGCCAATTTATTCGTGGTGATAGGGATGCCCTTTAATTAGCATAAAACATCGGTAAATTTGTTCGGTTAGAAGCAAAAAAGCGTGCTCGTGGGAAAAAGTTAGGGGTGAAAGGGACAGGAGCAAATCTGCGTTCTGTTTTATTTCCGGCTGCAGGCCATAAGCCGAACCCACAAGGAAAACCATATTTTTTGAAAGTTTGGAATTTATCCATTCCGCCAGTTGCTTTGTATTAAAAAGAGTCCCTTCCTCGCTCAAAGCAACGCGAATAAACTTATCCGCAGGAAACTTTTTCTCAAAAGCGGCAATATTCTTAAAAGTAAGGGTTTCAAGCGTCCCGTTCAATCTTTTTGCATATTTTGCAACTTCATCATTTATATGAGAAGAAAGCCTGTCAAAATTAGCGAGATATATTTTCATATAATAAATTTAGAAAGGCTACAAAGCAACACTCCCCCACAAAGCAACACTCCCCCCTTGACAAGATTTTATTTTTTTTCTATATTTGTATCTGCAATCTACGAATGTGGGTTGCACACACAAAGGCGTGCGTTTTTCTGTGGTTGTCTTAGGATGGTTGCAGAAGACACTCGCCTTTTTTTTTAGGAGATAGTAAAATGACTATGCCCAACACAATAACCGCTCAGTTCCACGGTATGTCTTTCAGGACTTCCAAAAAGAAAATTTCCAAGCTGCTCAACCAAAAGTCCGAAGAAGCCATGAAATCCATAGATTCTATTCTGGATACCGCAGAAAGGTATCTGGCAAATCATGTACAGCCCATACTTAAAAGAGGCAAAGCATTCTCATCTAAAGCCGCCGAAACAAGCAAAATCGGCATTTTAGGGGTTTTTGCAGGCGTTTTTTGCGTACTTTTCGCCCTGATTTATACCATAATTTGTTATGCGAACAGGCGAGAATAAGGGAGTTTTCCAAAAAAAATATTTTTTTTAGGTACCCCCCTTGACAAAACCGCAAAACATTTTCTATATTTGTTCCCGTAGTCCATAAAATATGGATTAACATACACAAAGGCGTGCTATGACTGTTTTCGCATAAGTGAACAGCTATGGATAGACACACGCCTTTTTTTTTTTGAGGAAAAGATAATGAAAACCAGCTTATTTCAACGGCTAGCAAAGCTATCCGTTGTTGCTACCCTTGCCGCTGTCTCGTCAGTTTCGGCACAGGAAGTCCCCGTGGTAAATGTGGGAGGGACAAAAATCTCCCTGTATGGCTTCTTGCAAGCCAACGCCGTTTATGAAAATAACGGCAGTAACAGCGGCCTTTTCTGGACGGAAAAAGTTCCATCCAGAGCACAAGACGGCGAAAGTAGCTTTGCATTTAATGTGAACCAGACAAGGATAGGTTTCAACTTGTCAGGCCCCCAAACAGAGGGTGGCGGAGCGGAAGTATCCGGAAAATTTGAATCCGATTTTGCAAACAATAACAATAGAAACAACAACGGAGTTGGTTCTTTCCGCATAAGGCAATCTTATGGAGCAGTTAAATTCAAAGACCTGGGGCTAACCTTATTGATAGGCCAAACCGCTGATTTGATCGGCTCCATGACTGCACCAACGCTTAACCAGGCTGCCCTTAAACACTCCGGTTCCATAGGCACTCGCCGCCCGCAAATTCGCTTGACGGAGGCTATTGGCCCTGCCGAAATAGCCGTTGCCGCAACCGATGACCGGCCCGCTCTCCCTAATCCTGGTTCTACTTCTACTTCTACTAATTCGGTAATGCCGGCTTTTCAAGGCTCTGCAAAAGTAAAAGTTCCTGCCACTTGGGCAGGCGAAAAGCAAAATGTGGAATTTGTTCTCAGCGGACATTACGGCTCAGAAAAACCAGCCTTAGCCGGCAAACTGGCCGATACTCTTCTCAGGTATAAATATCCGTCTTCCTGGTCCGGCGTAGCAAGTTTGGCTTTGCCCGTAGCAAGAATTGTTGGCCTTTCCGGTGAATTTTTCATTGGACAAAACCTTAATAACTACAGCAACGGAAGCATAGGGTTAAGCGGTCGTCCCACTATAGACTCCATTGCAGGGAATTTTGACAAAGGCATACAGTCACTAGGTGGCTGGGGTGCAGTGACAATAAAACTTCCTGCGAATCTACAGCTTGTAGGCGGTATGGGAATGGAAGCCATTGACAAGGACAGAGAAAAAAAGAACGCTCTAACTAATGCAGGACTTCCTCCGGCCAATCCGAATCCGAATAAAAACATGACCATATTTGGAAACGTGAGATACAATGTTAGCCCAACTGCATTTATTGGACTTGAATATGCCTATATGAAAACCGATTACGCACCATCTGAAGACGGCGCAAAAATTGTTGACAGTGGAAAACTTAACCGTGTTGAACTCGCTTTCAACTACGCATTTAAATAAGGAGGTCGTATGACTACATTCTCAAAACGCTCAAAAATCCTGCTGGCCGCTCTTTTTGCATTATGCGCCACTTTTTCCTTTGCCGCCGATGGCAAAGCGAAGGTATCGCTCAATGTTTTTGCCGCCGCCAGCCTCACGGAAGCCTTAAACGAAATCGCCGTGCTGTACAAAACGGCAGCACCGGATATAACGCTTTCCTTCAATTTTGATTCCAGCGGCAAGCTACAAACCCAAATTGAAAACGGCGCCGAAGCAGACCTGTTCCTCTCTGCCGGGCAAAAGCAGATGGACGATTTAACCGGCAAATTCACAGACGATGCAACACGCAAAAATCTGCTGACCAATAAGGTGGTGCTCATTGTGCCGCAAAACAGCAAAAAGGGCATATCGTCCTTTAATGATGTTTTGACCGCTAAAGTATCCCTTATAGCAATTGGCAATTCCTCCGTACCCGTTGGGCAATACTCGGAAGAGATATTCACCTTCCTTAAAGGATGGGAAGCTGTTTCCAAAAAAGCCTCTCTGGGTTCAAACGTGAAGGAAGTGCTTTCCCAGGTGGAAAGCGCAAGCGTTGATTGCGGCGTGGTGTATTCCACCGATGCGGCTACGGCAAAGAACATAAAGGTTGTAGCCTCCGCTCCCGAAGGCAGCCATAAACCGGTGGTTTATCCTGCAGCCGTGCTTAAAGGCTCAAAGAATCCAAAGGAAGCAAAGGCTTTTCTGGATTTTTTAAGTTCGCCCAAGGCAGTAGCCGTGTTTGAAAAAATAGGGTTCGTTGTGGTTAAGTAAATGAAGGTGCTTGCTACCATAAGCATTGCGAAAGCGTTAAATAAAATTGCAACGCTGTACAAAGCAGTTGCACCGGTAACGCTTTCTTTTGAATTCGCTTCCAGTGGCAAGCTAAAAACCCAAATTGAAAACGGCGCCGAAGCCGACTTGTTCATCTCTGCCGGGCAAAAGCAGATGGACGATTTAACCGGCAAATTCATAGACGATGCAACACGCAAAAACTTGCTGATCAACAAGGTGGTGCTCATTGTGCCGCAAAACAGCACAAAGGGCATTTCTTCCTTTGAAGATGTTTTAACCGCTAAAGTATCGCTCATAGCGCTTGGCAATTCCTCTGCGCCCATCGGGCAGTATTCGGAAGAAATATTCAAGTTCCTGAAAGGATGGGATATAGTTTCCAAAAAGGCCTTTCTCGGTTCAAATTCAAAGAAGGTGCTGTCTCAAGTGGAGAGTTTAACCGTTGTTGATTGCGGCGTGGTGTATGCCACCGATGCGGCTGCGGCAGCAAAGAATGTAAAAGTTGCAGCACTCGCCCCGGAAGGCAGTCATAAACCGGTGATTTATCCCGCTGCCGTGCTTAAAGGCTCAAAGAATCCAAAGGAAGCAAAGGCCTTTCTGGATTTTTTAAGTTCGCCCAAGGCAGTAGCGGTGTTTGAAAAAATAGGATTTGAGGTAGTTAAATAAAGTGGACTTGTTTCCCTTATTCAATTCGCTTAGAATAACTGTTATTGCAACTTCAGTTGCATTTGTTGTTGGTATTTTTTTGGCTTACGCTGTTTTGCGTTTGCCGCGACTGGTCAAGGGTATATGCGATACCATTCTCACAATTCCTCTGGTGTTGCCCCCCACAGTGGTGGGCTATTTTATACTTGTGTGGCTCTCGCCCAGAAGCTTGATAGGTTCAAAATTTCAAGAATGGTTCTCGGTGGTAATCACCATGCGCTGGTATGCGGCGGTGATAGCCGTTGCCATAATAGCATTTCCCTTTATTTACAGAACTGCGCGCGGCGCATTTGAAAGTTTTGACCAAAANCTNCTGGATGCCGGGCGAACNCTCGGACTGTCCGAAAAATATATCTTTTTTAGAATACTNCTTCCCAACTGCAAGCACGGAATNATAGCGGGAACGGTGATAGCATTTGCGCGTGGCCTGGGCGAATACGGCGCAACAAGCATGGTTGCAGGCTATATATCCGGCAAAACCGCTACNATCTCAACATCCGTAGCCTATTTTTGGCAGATAAACCAGGACGATATGGCGTTTTACTGGGTGATGATAAATCTTGCGGTGTCTGTTGTATTTATGATTTTAATCAATGTGTTCAACAAGCCAAATGTTAGGGGGTAGCAATGCTCGTGTGCAATATCGGCAAAAATGTCAGCGGTTTTTCTCTTGATGTGAATATTGAGGCCAAGTCCGGCGCAACCGCATTGATGGGTGCATCGGGCAGCGGCAAAAGCATGACCCTTCGCTGCATAGCCGGAATTTCCAAGCCGGACAGGGGGCGAATTGAACTGAACGGCGTTGTGCTGTTTGACTCCGAAAGGAAAATCAACCTGCCGCCGCAAAAACGCAACACCGGCTTTTTGTTTCAGGACTATGCCCTGTTCCCCAATATGACCGTGCGGCAAAATATCATGACCGGCGTAAAAAATAAAACCGGCCACGAAAAACAAACTATCGCAGAAGAACTTGCGGAAACATTCCATATAACTCCGCACCTGAACAAGCATCCAAGCCAGCTTTCCGGTGGAGAAAAACAGCGTTGCGCGCTGGCACGCATTTTTGCCGGCTCACCCGATATACTCATGCTTGACGAGCCTTTTGCCGCTTTGGACAGCCATTTGCGCTGGGAACTGGAAATTGAACTGGTAGAATTGCTCAAACACTTTAACAAACCGGTTTTGTATGTATCGCACAACCGCAGCGAAGTTTACAGGCTATGCGACAATATTGTGATAATGAACGGCGGCAAAAACGAGGTCTTTGGCGATAAACGTGCGGTATTCAAGTACCCTGCAACCGTTCAGGCGGCACGGCTCACGGGCTGCAAAAACATAGCGGCGGCCACCATCACGGGAACACGGATGTCCGTGCCCGACTGGGGCATTGAGTTTGAACTCGGTAAAATGCCCAAAACGCCCAGGGATATTCATTACGCCGGTATTCGGGCAAATTATATAGTCCCGGCATCCCTTGCAAAGGAAGGCGATATTGCGGCTACATTTCCCTTTGAGATAGTGAGCGAAATTGAAGATACCTTTATAAGCATCCTAATGGTGCGCAAGCGGGGAACAAATCTGCCTGTTATTCAGTGGAAAATGCCAAAGAATGATCGTGCCGCATTACAGAAAATGCCCCAGGAACTGGCTTTTTTGCGCGAGCATATTTTGTTTTTAAGGTAAACAACACGCCCTTTTTGCTATACCGAGCCTTCATAGACAAGCAGTTGTTTGGCGTCCAGAGTTACCGTAAGTCCCTGTTCAAGTTTTTTCATTGCGTGTCTGATATGGGTGAGCCATACCAGATTGGGGCTAATGCCGCACAGCTTTACATCGCTGATTTCGGAAAGGCCTTCGCATATAACGCCTTTAACTATACGGAGGATGGGTATGTAATCATCGGTTAGTTCCTTGCAAACCAAAATTTCACCTTCATAGTCCTTGATTCTCTGAAGCGCTTCCTGGAGAGTTGCCGCATGAATAATTTTTCCGCACGTCCGAGATATGTTTGGATTGGCGCAGCCGCCGGCGTTTGAGTGCGCAAGCACTGTCCCCAGAATGATGACGCGAATAGTATTTACCATATTCGGGCTGTTCAGGGGCAAACCCGCGAGGAGAATNATCTTGTCCGAAAGACCCGCAANCCCNGAGTCCATCGCAACTTTCATNGCGTTTTGAATAACGCTTTCCGATTCGTCAAAAAGCGGCCTGATGCTGGTATGGACNCCCCAATTTAACTGCATGATCCGCTCGGCNCGTTCGTCGGGGGTAAGCGCAAGTATGGGTTCGTCCGGCCTGAAAACGCTGAGAATACGTGCGGTATTGCCGGAAAGGGTGGGTACGGCAATTGCCCTTGCGTTGGTTGCCGCCGCAATTTCCGTCCCGGATCGCGACATGAAAACGCTCATGTTTTCCTTATGGTTATGCGCCTGCGAGAAACATTCACCGCGAAAACTTTTCATCCTTGCACGGAATTCAGGCGACTGCTCTATGTTACGCGCAACTTTGTCCATCATTTTTACCGCTTCAACCGGATATGCTCCCGCAGCCGTTTCGCCGGAGAGCATGATTGCGTCTGTTCCGTCAAAGATTGCGTTTGCCACATCGGTGAGTTCCGCACGGGTGGGACGGGGATTCACAATCATGGACTCAAGCATTTGAGTTGCAGTGATAACAGGCTTGCCGATTTTGCGGCACACACTGATAATTTGCTTTTGCGCGAGCGGTATTTGCTCTGTTGGAAGCTGTACGCCCAAGTCGCCACGCGCCACCATAACTCCGTCTGCAAGGCGCGCTATTTCGTTTATGTTTTTAAGCCCTTCCGCGCTTTCAATTTTTGCGATAACCTTTATGGAAGAATCAAGGTAGTTGGTAAGATATTTTTTAATTTCGGTTACTTCATAAGGGAAACTCAAAAAACTCGCCGCGATAAAATCNAGATTCATCTCCACGCCAAAAGCGATGTCTTTTTTATCCTGCTCGTTCATAATCGGAAGTTTTGAGTGAATTCCTATAAGGTTCACATTTTTTTTACTGCC
>JGI24698J34947_10000809_pt1 | contig 15564 bp, 13 predicted proteins | sample TergutMp193P3_FD_34947 | JGI IMG/M metagenome (IMG submission 34947) | reverse complement strand
TACCCGCACTCAGACATTGTTTGGGATCTGTGGTCATTCAAAGGCAACCCCGCGCAGTACATTGAGAGCCTGACTCCGAGAATCAACGCCCTTTTGGATGATATGAACCGCTAAAAGGTTCCGGATTTGCTTTTTTAAATTCCCGGTAATTTCTATAATTACCGGGGTTTTTTTTCCATAAGGTGAATAAAATGTCTAAAACACATAACAAACCTGTCGGTATAGACGGAAAGATGTTTAAGCGTTCCGGAGCGTGGTTCGGCCTCTTTCAGCGTGGTAATTCTTATGGCGATGTTTCGCTGTACCTTGGTACATGCCATGGTATGGCTGCCCTGGCGCCGGAGAAGCACCGGCTGATTAATATATTCCCCACATACAAAGGGAGGAAAGTCCCGTTCACCGCAACAGCTTATCCGGCGGAACTGACGCTTGTAACAAACTATGGAAACGTGAGGTTCACTTTTGCGGACAAGGCAAAGTTATTGGCGGAAGGGGATCCGGAAATGGGGCTGCGCTTTGAGAAGACGATGCTTCAGCATGAAAGCGTACATCCCCGCAAAAACGGCGCATGGGAGGCCTTTTTCCGTTTGACCTGCGCGTTCATCTTCAAAGGGTTGGAGGGTTCGTCGTTTGATTTCAACGATGGTGAAATACCCTGGGATTGGGAGAAACTTACAAGCGGCAAAATCTACGGACAAACTCATCCGGGGCCGGACGACAGATTTACTTTGTTAATGGAAGAATTTATTTATGATGGAGTAATCCGTGACACGTATCCTTCTTACGAAGAGGCAAAAGCTTCAATGCAGGCGGATTGGGACAGGTTTATTGAGACCATGCCGGCTTTTGCCGATCCCTATGAAGACAAACGCGAAGAATGTGAGTATTTATTGTGGACATATCTGTTAAGTCCATGCGGCACGGCAAAATATCCGATGATAGAAATGTTCCCCGGGTATATCGCTTCCCAGTGGCAGATGTGCCAGAATGCCGTGGCGCTGCAGGAGCACATAGACCTCGCAATCGATCTCATGCTCGGACCGATTGATCGCATCAGTCCCGAAGGCCAGCTTACCGACATGTACGACGACATAATGTGTGAGTCGCTGATGATTAAGCCGCCGGTGCATGGCTGGGCGGTAAAGGAGATTGTTAAGCGTCATGAGCTGCTGAAAGAGTGCCCTCGTGATAAAATTGAAAAATTGTATACCGGAATGGGCGCATGGGCGGACTGGTTTATGAATCACCGCGACGACGACGGCGACGGGCTGCCGTCCCTGGTCCATTGCGACGAAATGGGACAGGACAATTCAACGCTTTTTGCAAACCACCTTCAGATTACGACTCCTGATGTTAGCGCGTACCTGGTAATTCTCTTTGAGGCTAACGGCGGCCTGGCGAAGATGCTGGGCAAGCCCGATGGGGAAGCCGAGGGGTGGTACAAAAAATCCGCGGATTTACTTCAGCGCTTGATTGACACCCTTTGGGACGGGGAGCATTTTGTCGGCCTTGTGCCTCAAACCCGTGAGACGCTGTTCTCCTCCAGTATCGTGCATTACATCCCCGCAATCCTCGGCAACCGGCTGCCGAAGCAAATCCTCAACAAGCTCGCGGACGACCTCTCCGATACGGACAGGTTCTTGAGCCCCTGGGGTCTTGCTTCCGAGGAAATGACCAGCGATTACTTCCAGCCTTCCAGTTTCGGACGCGGCTGTGTCCTCCCGCCTCCAATGCTCTTCATTTGCACCGGCCTTTGGGATACGGAGCGCCGGGACACGGCCAGAATGATCATGGAGAACTACTGTAACGCGCTCATCAAACTAGATTTCCCGTTCTTTATCGATCCAAAAGCCGGAACCGGCTCGTACTTTGGCTGTAGCTGGGAAAATTGCGTGTACACGATTTTCGCGCGTATGCTCAGTGAGAATAAATGAAGATACCTCGTGGCAAGCCACGGGATATCTTCGTTGGAGAGGAAATTTATTATACTCTCCCCCGCGCAAGCGGGTTCTTGGGTATTGACCCCGCCTTCCAATAGCCGCTCTACACGGAGGCTTGATCTATGTCCGATTTTTCGTTTGAACACACCAATCTCACACCGGAGCAGGTCAAAGCCGCCGTGAACGCCTTTGCGCCTGCCGCGTCAGCCGCCATCCCGCGCTTTGCCGGCAAGGCGATAAGTATTGCGCTTGACGGCGTCGAATCCCTTTGCTGCGAGTTCAGTAAAGACGGTTCAACACTCGCGGTACGGGGGCTCGGAGCCTCCGCGGAAAAGCTCTCCTTCGCGGCGCTGGAGCTTGGCAGCGTACTCCTTATGGTTTATCAGGTTCCGGGCACTTTGACTTCGCACATTGCCGTCTGCGACACGGAATCGAAGCTTGCGACGGTCTACGAAACATGGCTTTGCGGTGAGGGCGTACCGGCCCGCGAAGTCTGCCGTGAAGTCTATCACGGCTATATAATGGGCCGGGAAGTCCCGAACCACCGGCCATCGCCGACCAAACGCCTCGTTGGCAAGGCTGTCCGCTGGAACGGGGAATATGGCTCGACCCTATCAATCTATGCCACTTGTATTGCCTCGTCCTTTGTGCCGGACGGTTCCAATCAGACATTCACCGCTCCCACCGATTATTTCGAATTTGACTATCACACCTACCTCTACTCCCGCTGCGAGGTTGAGTTCTCAGGCGAGCTTGTTTTGGAGGTAATCGACCTCCACACAATGAAACTCATCGGTGTACGTCTGGGAATCACGAAGGACGATAAATTTGATCTTCGCCCTTACACCGCCGCCGGAAAATTGCTGGGACAGTTTGCCGCTTATGGCCCATTCGGGCTGGAGTATGATCAGCCGTTTAGATTCCCAGCGCGTCCTTCCAGCGGCGATAACGCGGCTCCGTTGCCCGCGCCTAAAGGCGCGCGCATAGCCTACCGTCCGTTTCAAATGGTACATAAAATGACGCTGGAGGAAGTACACGACCTTGCTGCCCGCACCGGAGCATGGAAAGGCGCCTTTGCCGGGACCGGCAAAGAAAAACGCTGTATGCCTGCCGGTGATATTATGCTTGACCATCGCGAGTTCAACGTCAACTTTGACGACAAGGTATTCAGTTACAGGATAACAGGCAAGTTTGAAACGCAATTTAAGCTCACCCCCGGCGATGACTGGAAAACCGAACGTTGCGAGGCGTTTGAGGCGGATGATGGTCTCGCGTTCTTTACACATGCTTTCGATAGTCAGCGGCCGACAGAGGTCTTCCAGTACGTGATAGACTTCAAAACAAGCCTTGCGACCTGCCTCATCTCACGGCTGAATAATGAGAAATACCCCCGGGAACCAACTCAGGAATGGCTCTTTGGCTATATCGAAAGTAATGAGAAAGGCTTTCAAGCTCCAACGGAACGTCACGGTTTCACCGACGAACTCGTCGGTAGATCGTTCACCTGGACATATACCGACGATATGTACTCCCAGCACATTTATTCCACCCCAGAGAGCTATTCGTGGTCAATTTTGATGAACGGCATCCCCGGCATGATGTGGAGCAGTCCCTGCAAATATGTAAAAATCCGTGACGACGTGTATATGATGTCGTGGGTTGAGCACCGAAGCGCGGGTACTCAGGGTACGTACCTGTTCAATATTAAAACCATGCACGACTGCGGTACCTGTTTTGGCATAACGCATGATCAAATATTTGAGTATAACATTTTCGGCGCCGAAGCCCGCAGCGCGGGATCGATTCAGATGGATATAATATGAAAGGCTTATTGGGCAATCGTCCTTGTCGCGACAACATCAATTTGCGATCCCTTCCATCCCGCGATAATGACATCGCCGGATTTTACGGGGAGAGAAACCGCCGCTTTATAGATATCATCCAGCAAGGCAGGGATATTTTCACGTGGACAGGGAGAAGAGGTTTTTACCGGAACCCGTTTCACGGCGCCCGCGTCTCCTTTTATGCCGCATGTAGCGGTTACAACGCGTTTTGGCGCGCGGACTTCCTCACGAGCGTAAACCGCGCCGCGGGGACAGCTATTTCCCGTAACGGATAAACCGTCTTGCGCCGCCGGATCGTCATCGACATCCATAGAGCATCCGATTGGGCAGACAATACACGTCAGGTTTCGCATAACACTTCCTTAATAGACTTGTTCGGGAACCCTGTTGGTTCTCGAACAAGTCTAATGAATACTGAATTCCAAAACTGAATCCGAATTAAATTCCATATCCGTAAAATCCCTGGGGCCTATATTCAAACTGATCATTTCCGAGGGTTGAACATGCCGCTCTTTTCTGCTGCGGATTACGCGGTTATTAAGGCGCAGTTCAATGACAGCGTCATTTTTTATCACCATTGAACGCATGTAAATATGGTTTTCGCGATCAGGGGCAATCCGCGCCGGATTCACATAACGCACATTGAGACCGGCTGCGGCGCGTATCTGCACGGTGGGGTGCTCCCCCCTGAGCCACTGCGCGGCATAACGCCCGGCGCGGCGGCTTTCCTCGCAGACCCAGTCAACAAGATCGTGGACATGAAGCACATTGCCGCATGCAAAAACTCCGTCTACGTTTGTCATCAGACTTGAGTCCACAACTGGGCCGTTTGTCACGGGGTTTAATGCCACACACGCCGCGCGGGACAGTTCATTTTCGGGAACAAGACCGACCGACAGCAGTACCGTGTCGCAGTCTATGCGGAAACTCTTTTCAGAAACAAGGATACCTTTTTCCATCGGGGTAACTTCAATTCCTTCCACGCGGTCATTTCCGAAAATGCCCGTAGTCTGCGACGAAAGGAAAAGCGGAATGTCGAAGTCGCGCAGGCACTGAACAATGTTACGCGTCAAACCGGCCGGATACGGCATTATCTCCACCACGGCCTTTACCTTGCAGCCTACCCAGTTCATGCGCCGCGCCATTATCAGGCCGATATCACCCGAACCGATGATGACTACTTCCCTGCCTGGAATGTAGCCTTCTATATTCACAAGACGCTGTGCGAGTCCCGCGGTGAAAATTCCCGCCGGGCGGGAACCGGGAATCCGAACGTTGCCCCGGTTGCGTTCCCGGCAGCCCATTGCGAGTAACATTGCGCGGCATTGAATCCTCATTGCACCTGAGGGGGAGACGCAATGCAGTTCTTTATAAAACGGGGCGCTTTCGGATGGGGTGAAGCGGATTACAGTCGTGTCCAGATAAACGGCGATTTTTGATTTTATTACGCGCTCAATAAAACGTTCAGCGAATTCGGGGCCTGTGAGTTCTTCGGAAAATTCATGAAGCCCGAACCCGTTGTGGATACACTGCATGAGGATTCCGCCGAGATGATCTTCCCTTTCGAGGATCGCGCAGGTAAAACCCTCCGATTCCAGCTCAAGGGCCGCCGCCATTCCCGCCGCCCCGCCGCCGATTACGACCGCGTCATATTGTAATTCTCTCATGGCGCCGGCCTTTTAACTGTGTTAAATTTATCTTCGTTAAATTTGCCTTCGTTTAACGACGCCTCCAGCAGGCGGCTTTTTCCGCCGTGTTTTGTAACCTCATTCCATGAAAGGCCTGTTTCCCTCATTATTATTTTGATTATCTTGTAGGTGCAAAAGCCGCCCTGGCAGCGTCCCATCTGCGCGCGTGTAGAATATTTTACTCCGTCCAGAGTAGTGTGCCCCAGCTTTATTGCCTGCACAATTTCCGCCTCGCTCACGTTTTCACAGCGGCAGACAATGTTTCCCCATGACGGATCTTTTGTGACAAGGCCGTCCAGTTCATTAAGATTGAGTTCCCTCGAAAGCGGACGATCTTCAACATAAGGATCCCAGCCTGGCTTTTCCGTTAACTGCAATCCCATATCAAGTAAAATGTTCTTCACATATTCACCGATTGCCGGAGACGCGGTAAGCCCCGGACTTTGAATGCCGGCTACCTGCACAAAGGCGGGCGCTTTTTTTGAAGGGGCAATATAAAAATCTTCTCCCAAACAGGGGCGAAGACCGGCGAATGCGGCAATGACATCATTTTGACTGAGTGAAGGTATCATGTTTTTTCCGGAGGAGAGGATTTGTTCCAGATGTTTCCGGGTGGTTGAAAAATCGCTTTTATCCTCAACAGCATCGGCGGTAGGTCCGACAAGCACCGTTCCTTCCACCGTTGGAATTACAAGCATTCCTTTTGATACCGGCGTCGGAACCGGAAAGACCACCTTTGACGGACAGGCTTTGGTTAAGCGGTCCAACAGAAAATACTCGCCTTTTCTCGCGCTGATTGTAAACTCTTCCGCGCCGAATGTTTTCGACACCTCATCGGCAAAGAGCCCCGCTGCGTTTATCGCGTAACGGGCCCTGATTTCCCTGCCGTCTTCAGCGCGAATGAGCCAATATTCTCCGTTACGCGACGCTTTGTCCGCCCTGAAATCCGTGAAAAGTTCGACGCCGTTTTTCCGCGCCGACTCAACCAGCGCGAAAACAAAGCGGTACGGTTCTATTATTCCGCCTCCGGGCGCGTAAAGCCCCCCCGCGGTATCCGTTGACAATTTCGGCTCAATTTCAAGAATCCTTTTGTGGGAACAAAGCTCAATTCCGATCGCCCCGTTCTCCACTCCCTGCATGTAAAGATGTTCAACTACCTTCATCTCTTCTTCATGAAGGGCCGCGACAATTATTCCACAGCGGTAGAACGGGAATTTTAATTCGCGCTTGAGCTGGTCAAACATCAGAGCGCCCTGAATTTCCAGCCTCGCCTTGAGATACTTTTTATCGTGATGAAAGCCGCCGTGTATTATCCCCGAGTTTGCCTTGGAAGTCCCAAAGGACACATCCGCGGCTTTTTCCAAAATCACGGTTTTAATGCTGTACGCGGAAAGACGGCGGGCAATATTTGCTCCAGAAACTCCACAACCAATAATAGCTACATCATATTCCATTAATTATATGAGTTTAGCATTTGAATTATCATCTGTCAAGCAAAGGAATATCAGATGATTTATCTGATCCACCACATACGCCTCAATCGTTTCCCCGTACCCCTTAACTGTAACGTCTCTTCTTTCAGGGATATTAAAAACAGCAACTAAAAACAGTTGCTTTTTATTTTTTAATCTGATATACTTTACTTGGCCGGTTATGTTTTGAGCAAGAAAGATAAATTGATCAAACGTTTACTATCTCGCCCATCTGATTTCACCTTTGATGAAACGACTGCTTTACTGGGTCATCTTGGATATTCTATTTCAAAGGCGGGAAAAACAGGCGGTTCAAGAGTGATATTTGCGGATGATGAAGGCGATTATATCCGGTTTCATAAACCGCACCCAAGAGAAATTTTGAAGCAATATCAAGTTGATGATATAATCAAAGCTTTGTTGGAAAGAGGACTGCTATGAACGATGAAAATTACCATATTAAACCAAATAATTACCTTCACTATAAGGACTATATTGGAAGCGTTGAATTTTCGGAAGTGGACGCCGTTTTCTATGGTAAAGTGGTTGGGGTTAAGTCACTTATATCTTTTGAGGGTGACAGCGTAAGCGCTATTATTGAGGATTTTCACAACGCGATTGACGAATATCTTGAATTTTGCGTTAAAACGGGTAAACAGCCTGAGAAGCCGTTTAAAGGGTCTTTCAATGTGCGGATTGGTACTGATTTGCACCGCAAGGCGGCTCTTGCCGCCTCCGCGCGGGGAATATCATTGAACACATTGGTTGAGGACGCGATTAGGCAAACGGTTAATACATAAGCGCCTATATAGAAACCGCCACTATACAGAATGCTTTACTTTCTCAATAATAACCCGTGATTCACTGCCGCAATCTTTAACAGGGTTTGATGTTTATTTGGCCGACGCCGTAGCGGGAGATCAACTGTTCTTCTCATCTGATATTTATAAATTAACGGTAACCCATACCGGGATTTATTTGGGAAATGGAGATTTTATACATTCAAGAGGCGGTAATGAGGTTATTAAAATATCTATACTAGCGAATACTATAAACAGCGATTCATGTTCGCGAAACGCCGGTTTTAGAGGGCGCCTGCCGCACCGTGCCATACCAACAAATCATCCTTCGTAATTCTCTAAATCAGTTGCCTTGCCGATACCCCAGCCGGTAGCGATGGATAAAAGAACAATATGGCATAGGGAAAGGCCGCCGGACTTTGGCCGGGGGCAGGTATCAATTTCATTGGAAGGCGGGGTCAATACCCCGCTGCTTGCAGCGGATGGAGTTCCAATACCTTACAAGAAGGTTTAAAACGTACTGGGTATGGACCCAAGAACCCGCTTGCGCGGGGGAGAGTATAATAAATTTCCTCTCCAACGAAGAACCCCGTGGTTCTTCATTCATATTCTTCCCGCAGCCGGATTTCAATTTCATGCTCAATAGCTTTAAACAGCGCGTTTCCCTGGAGTTCTTCTCTTGTCTTTTGGTTTATCTCATTGCGATACAATTCAAACAAGGTGTGGGTACCCATATTTTTTATTTGATTCAGGGAATAAACGCGCTCTTCCTCGGGCGGTTCCTGTTCCATAATACTTAACTATATAGTTTTACTCCCTTATATGTCTATACATCAAGACGGTTTCCCAAACCCATACCGGGATATATTCAGGAAATGGAGATTTTATACATTCAAGCGGCGGTCCGTAAACACCGCCTTCCAATCCACGCTATATCTAGCGTAAAATTCTCCATTTTTTCTTGACAATACCTCTCTTGTAGTGGTACAATCCCGTTACAGAAAAAATTGGGACAATACCCATTGATGGAGAAAATGTTATGAGACAAAAAAACAATGGCAAAAGCGCCGCGGCTTTCAAATTATTTGTCTGTGTGTTGTTTATTCTTCTGCTTTCCGAAACAGCTTTCGCGCAGGTTTCCGGTTTAGCGCTGAATTTAAGATCGGATATACGTTTTGAACAGGTTACTTCACGTAATACCGTGGTAGGGTATAATCTTTATGTGCAAAAAAAACCTGGCATGGAATCTGTAATGCTTACCGAACCAACGGGTAACTACGCTTTGCGTACTTTGGTAAAATACGAAGCCAATGACGCAATACGGAACCTTTCCGGTAAGCGATTGCCATCCACTGACCTTTATTCGCGCTTTAGTATTATAAGCTCAAGTCCAATTCAGGATGGGCAATTTGGCAAAGCGTTTAAGCTCTTCATTCCCGCAACTGTTGTTTATGGTAACCCGTCAGCCCCCCGTGGACAGGTCTCCATGGATGTATTTAAGGGTATTCAAATCAATATAAGAACCTTTGATCAAAAATACGGGGATCCAAACAGGAGCATGTTTCAGAACAATTTAGTTATGGTAGGCGCCCTGGCGCAAAATACAGTTGAGGTCTTCCGTCCTGCTGATTTTGTCGTGGCTTCTCCTTCCAATAACACGGATGCTTTAAAAAGCGAATTGGATAACATTCCTTATGATGAACTCCTGAATCAATTGGATTCTGAGCAATTAAACAAGCTCTTGATCTCAATTCTTTTGGAAATGAAAAGCAGAGATGGGTTGTAATTAGCGTAACACCTTCCGGTCCAGCAACAGCATAATACACCCCAGCGCCGCGAAGACAACGGCGAAAGCGCCGGCGTATCCAAGCATACCGCCCCACCCTATCGCGTCAACGTCCAGAAAAAAGTATGGGAACCTGGAGCCTCTGCCGCCCATTTCCCCGCCGATTTCGGCGCGTATCAAAGTGAACATGGCGTATAACAGCGGGATTAGCAGCCAGAGCAGCGGGTCGAACATGCGGAATACGCGCCTGGGGTCGAACAGAATCCAGTCGAGTATCACCATCGCCGGAGCGGCATAGTGCAGCAGCGCATTCGCCAGCCATCGTTGTGTCCCGTCGTACGCCGGCACATTCCCGCCCATCAAGATGAAGTGGTAGACCAGCATGGTAATGGTCATCATCAGTGTAAAGGCGCCCTTCAGGCGCGGGAGCAGCGTCACGGCGGCATTTTCGCTATCCCGCGGGTGTATTGCCATACACACCACAAGCGGTAAAAAGTAAAGGATGCAGAGCAGATTACTCAGGTTTGTGTAGTATATCAACGACTCCGAATGAAAGCGGCTTTGCCGTATAAAGAGGTTCAAAGCCAGACCCACGGAGCAGGCGGCGAGAATCAGAATACGAAATACCATGGCGGCGATTCGATTTTTTATATACATCGGTTCAATCTTTTGCGAAAGACAAAAAATACTTTTTCATCGTATTATGCTTGTCTTCGAGGGACTGCTTCGGCCTTCAAGATCCGGAAGGCGGCGCTCCAGCGCGGCAAGGGAGATCTCCACGTCTTCGTGAACTTCATGCTCGTTGATACAGCCCACGGTGATCATGTCCTGCGGCCGCAGTACGTTCCAGTTAAATGTTAAGCCCACATAAGGTGAAACACGGCCGGCGGCCATGGGCTTGATTGTCATTACCGGTTTTTTCGCGTCATGGATGATCTTGATAACCGATTCTACTTCAACCTGCATCAAAAAACCCAGACAGTTAAAAAGCTGAATATATGTTTCCACATCATAACCGTTAAGATCGGCGTATTGGATTACTTCAGGCATGTGGGCTGAAAGGCCCGGGATGAGCCCCGCGTCGCGGATCATTTTCGTATAATCGGGAAGACGCGCCATGGTTTTTTTATTTTTGTTGATCAACTGCTCGCAGCTTGAGTGATGAATCAGGCAGAATGTTGAACCGATTTGCGCGCTTGTCTTGATGACGGCCTCTGTTTCCTTCCGCGAGGTTTCATTGTCGTCCATATTAAGGACAGGCGTATCAATAATGATGATTTTTTTTCCTGTTTTATCCTGAATCGCTTTAATCTTGTTCAAGGCATCCGGATGGGATGAAAAAGGTCCCATCCATGCGTCGATCCCGTACTGCAAAAAGGCGTTAAGTACCGAGAGGGTAGCATCCACTGTGGAATGTTGTTCTTTGATATAGACATCGGCCGCGTGCCCTTTATGACTCCAGCCGAAAATCCAGTTGGATCCGATTAGCAATCTTGGCAAAGAAACCCCTGCCACGGTCGTTCTGGGGAATGTCACTTTTTTCCTCCGTAAATACTTATTTTATCATAAGAGTTTTTCGTTAACAACTATTTTCTTTTCTTTCCCATTTTACTCAGAAAAGAAAATTCTCCATCGATCTGAGAATGGTATCCAGGCTTCCGAAACATGTTTTTGTCTCGGGTAGAGAGGCCAGAAAAATTTCGCCGTAACGCTTTCGCAGCAGACGCCCGTCCAAAACCACAACCACCCCGTGATCGCTGGAACGGCGCATCAGCCGCCCGAAGCCCTGCTTCAGCTTCATTACCGCTTCAGGAAGGGAGAGTTCCATAAAAGCGTCTCCGCCGCGGCTTTCCAGAGCCTCGCGGCGCGCCTGAAAAACCGGGTCGTTGGGACTCCTGAAGGGCAGGCGGCAGAGTATCACAAGACGCAGGGTATCCCCTGGAGCGTCTACGCCTTCCCAGAAGGAGTCCGTGGCAAAGAGGACCGAGTTTTCATCGGAGAGAAAAGAGGCGAGAAGGCGGTTTCTGTCGTCGTCGCCCTGCCTGAGAAGACGAATGCCCTGTTTTTGCAGAACAGGCTGAGCCGCCTCGTATGCACTCTTCAGCGCCCTGTAGGAGGTAAAAAGAACCAGCGCCGAACCTCCCGCGGTCTCCGTCAGGGCCGTCACCGCCGTATCCACAAACACACCGTATTCCTCGTCTGTCGGAAGAGGGGCATCGTCGGGGGCGGCAAGAAGCACCCTCGATTGATAGGGAAATGGCGAGGGGAAAATTCCGGTCAGGACTTCCCTCTCACCGAGCAGATTGAGGCCGCAGCCGTTCTTCCAATAGGCAAAGGAACCCTCTGTGGAACTTCCGCGGGAATTTCCCGACGTAAGGGTGGCCGATACGCAGACAACGGTTTTACTCGGCTCAAAGAGCGCCTCCTTGAGCGAAGGTGCAATGTCGATTGGCGTAACGTTAAACACAACCCAGGGAAGATCCCCGGCATTCTGCCCGCGAGTTTCGCGACGGCTGCCTGAACCCTCCACCGAGGTCTGACCAGACCGAGGTTCCCCTCTGGCGCGTTTTTCCATCCACATCACTTCATCGCTTTTTTCCATATACTCGATAAAACTCGTACAGACAGAGCCCGCCGTGTCGAGCCTGCGGAGTACGGCGCGAACCTCCCAAACCGCGCTGTCATCGCCGCTCTCTTCCGGAACCTCCTCAAGCAAGTTCCGCACAAGGCCGGCAAGCAAATTGAGCGCCTTTCTCAGCGCCGCGAATTCCGGAAGAAGGCCGTCGTTAACAATGTTCTCATTTTTAGGCGTCAGGCGAAAAACGCCTTCACCGCCGCAGAGGTCAAGGGCCGTTTCGTCAAGGTTGTCCACAGCGTTCCTGATGGCTTCAATCGCCTCCTCAACGCGGTCATCAATTTGACTCTGATCTTCCGCTTTTTCCGCTTTCCCCGGCAGCAGGGAAATGAGGCGGAGAAGGAGACCGCTTTTGGAACCGCGGCGTCTCCTGTAAAGCCTGCCTAGCTGCCTGTAAATCCCCAGGCGGCTGAATTCCTGTGAAAAGAAAGAAGTCGCCGATTCTTCCATCTTATGGGCCTCGTCAATAATTACCCGGTTGTACGGGGGAAGCACCACCGTCACGCTGTACCCTGCCCCTTCCAGCCTTGCGGCAAGGTCGGCGAAAAGAAGATGGTGGTTTACCACGAGAACCCTTGCGTCAGACGCTTCCCTGCGCAGGAGCATGACAAAGCAGCGCTCACGTTCCGGGCAGCGCATACTCATGCAGGTATCTGCCTCGGAGCAGACCCTGGACCAGAGGCCCTCAGCCGGTAAAAACGAAAGGTCTGAGACGCTTCCGGTTCCGGTTGTTTCAGCCCATCTGGCGATATCCTCAAGCTGCCCTTTATCCTCATCGAAGAGGTACGATTCCCGGAGCGCGTCGTCCAGCCGTCTTCTGCAGAGGTAATTCCCGCGGCCCTTCACGAGGACGGTCTTGATCTTCTTCCCAAGGCCGGCGGTAACAAGGGGTATATCTTTGCCGTAAAGCTGTTCCTGCAGGGTGATTGTGGCCGTGGAAATGACTATCCTCTCGTCATTTGCCGCCGCGTAACTCAAGGCCGGAAGCAGATAGGCGAAAGACTTGCCGACGCCCGTCCCCGCCTCGGCCGCAACCAGGGCGTCGTCGTTAAAACCTTGTATAATGAGCCGCATCAACTCAAGCTGCGATTCACGGATCTCATAGGAAGGCAGGCGGCGGCTGATGGCGCCGCCCGGCTCAAGGTCAGCGCTGATGGCTTTGGGATCGAGACGTGAAATTTTGCGCCTCTTGACCGGCTCGGCCACCACATAGACGTTCTCGACCGCATTGTCAACAATATAACACCCTACCCCAGCCTGCGCCGCTCTGCTGGCGATGACCAGGTCGTTGTCGCTGGGGGTAAGAAACCCGGAAGGGTGATTGTGGATGAGCACGTCCGCGCTCGCGTGCTTTTGTACGGCGGGAACAGCGCCTTCGTTCCCCCTGGCGCTGATCTCAATTCGCGCTATCAGCTTGCTGTCCGAATCGTCCCCGGCGGAATCAGCGGAACCCGCTTCGTCGAAATACCCCAAAGCAAAGACCTCGTTACCGCCGGCTTCCTCAATCTCCGCTCTGAGTCTTTCTATCGCTTTTTCGGAAAAACGCTTTACTGCCCGCACTTGCTCCCGCCTTGACTAATTATTCTGCACTTTTTTACCGGAATTTACAATTCTCCCGGCAGGTAGCTGGCATATTGACAGTCCCGGCTGTAAAAGAATATGCTGAATACTTCCCTGACAGACTAGCTCATATGGATAGAGCGTCAGCCTCCGGAGCTGAAGGCGGCGGGTTCGACTCCCGCGTCTGTCAAGAATCTTATCCAAAACCAAAAAAGGATTTAACCGGATGGAATACGGCACAGACTTAATTATTCGGGAGTCGAAGGGTTCAGCCCGCCGACCGGTAGGGAGGTAAGGCGCACACGACGTGCGCCGCCAGGGCTGAACCCCGGCCTGGAAGGAGTAAACATGGATGTTTACGACTGGAAGGCGACTCCCGCGTCTGTCAATCGTAATTCCGTATGTGATAAATAGACAGTTTAAGACTACCGGAAAAACCGTCGCCTTAACTTCAAAACAATGAATGAAATAGTAGAAAACTTTCACGGAGGAGAGATGTTAGCAGCAGCCGTCAACTGACCTCGTACAGTATGAACATCATCTGCTGCATCCCGTCGTCACCGGGAGGCGGCTCTTTCTCTTCGAATAGCCTCCGGCGTATATTCTCCACCCATTCGGGAGGCATATTGTTGCGGGCGGCGTTCCCCCGCACATGGCCCAGGAGGTATTCCTTCCATTGCCGCAACCCTTCCGGGCCTTGATTGGCCAGCACCTTTCGGGCAAGTTCTTCGTCGTCGGAGAAGCCGTTCTTGTCAAACGGGATGCCGTGGAAATCGCAAAGCAGTTCCCGCAGACGCCGCTTCTTGTCCCAGTAGATGGTAAAGCCATCAATCGGGTGGGGCCGAGGCGGCGGCTCAGGCCCGCATTCTTCCCGAGCGGCCTTGGCTTCTTTGTAAAGCCTCTCCATCATCATGGTTTCAAAAGGCCGAATCTCCCAGTGTTTTGCGTTCTTCTTCGTTTGGAATACAAAATTCCTGGACCAACGGATAAACTCAAGCGGGTCTTCGGGGGTACAGTCGCGGTGGTCTTCATATATAAAACGCTGTGCCATAAATGCCTTCTTCCTACTATAGCATAGTATTTCCGGTCAGGCTATAATCAAACTATGGATTTGATTTACGTCTTTACCTCGACGGTGTGCTGTTACCGTTACGACCCGGAACTGCGCGCCCGTACCCAGTTTATCAAGGATCGGCGTATTTACCCAAGTTATTGGACCCGGAGCGAACGGCGGCATTACAAAGAAGAACGAATTAGGAATGTACAGAATTATAACTACCATCTTTATCATAACCCGTGGATGAGCGCGGTTTTTGAAGAGATCCGCGCTCGGGAACCAGAGAAAACCCTGGTTGAAATGCGGGAAAATGGCATCGCTTCAATTATTGGCGATTTTATACGGACGGACTACTACGGGAAACGGGGCGACCGCCTGCTCTGTCTTTCCTTTTTTCACAACGACGAGGATACGGCGAATCTCATGTGGCAGTGTACCCCTGAACAACTGCTGGAAGAGAAAGCCGCCTGGATAAGCTGGTTTTTGAACTACTCGTTTATCAAGCTTGTGGAGATACCCCACGACTTCACGCTGACCGAAGACTACATGCGCGGCCTCTTTGAAGAACATGTGCTGAATGCCGAGAATTAAGCGGAATGCTCATTATGATATTCTATCCTGTGATGGCCTCAGATGACGACATTGCTTGAAAAGCCTCATTTCAAATCGACCATTTATTCTTATTATGAGAAAGCAGGCAGGACCTTTCCCTGGCGCGAAAATACCGATCCCTGGGGTATATTGCTTTCGGAATTCATGCTTCAGCAGACCCAAACGATCCG
>JGI24698J34947_10000808_pt1 | contig 15572 bp, 10 predicted proteins | sample TergutMp193P3_FD_34947 | JGI IMG/M metagenome (IMG submission 34947) | reverse complement strand
CCCCCCGCGCGGCGGCTATACCCGCCGACAGGGCGTGCTGCTTCCGGTTGGGGCCGGGGTTTTCCGTCAGGGTGATAACCCTTGCGTCCATGCCTCGTTCCGCGGCGTTTTGGGTAAATTGGGCGAGCATGGCGGGGCTTTCATCGTCCGAACAGTCGTCAACAAAGACAATTTCCGCCGGGTAATCCTGCGCGAGCAGGCTGTGCAGCAGCCCCTCCATGCGCCGGCCCTCGTTATGGATGGGGATAATCAGCGATACAGGGGGCTGCCCGCCGGGGGGCTGCCCGTTTTGGACGGACTTGTCCCGCCGCCATTCCAGAAAAAACCCCAACATCAGCAAAGTCTGCAGGGTCACAAAAAAAATGCCATGCCCATAGCAAAAAAGGTCAAATATGGCCAAATTCCTGCCCCCGGGGAAATATCCCCGACCCAGTATAGCACATATTGTAAAATTCTATCCGATAATGTATACTAATAGAGGAGTTTATTATGGCAGAAGATTTGATGGGAAAGGTAATTTCTTTATTTTCGAGCGATGCAAACGAGACTATGTCGGACAAGGACCTTATCCTGAAGCAAAGGCATAAGGAACTGATGGAAAACAAATATGCCAAGTTTTACCGGCAAAAATCCGACGAGGCGGACCCTTCGCTGGGGCTGTTTTTCTATACCCTGTATAAATTGATCCTGCCGATCAGGACTTTCATGAAAGACACCGCCAAAATAACCCGGCTGCGGCAAATCGTGCTGGAAGCCTTTATGGACGCCAGTATTATCGAAATAGTCAAGCGAATAAGCCCGGCGGAGATAGAGCGGCGCGCCAAAACAACCCCCCCGAATGAATTATCCACCGAAATTCGCGGGGACATCAACAAACTGGTCTCCGGGTTCGGCGCTAACCGGACAAACCAGATAAACCGCTGTTACAATCTGGTCATGGTCTTTTTCCAACTCGCCCATTTTGATTTTCCCGGCCTGTTAAAAAAATTCGACACCAACTTTACCGAAGGGCCGTTTGGCGGAGACCCGAAATTCTACCCCGTCAAGACATCAATGCTGGCAAAAGATCTGGGTGAATTTTTAGCCGTTGCCCGCAATGTCAACCCTGACAACGACTGGAAAACCCTGCTCAAATTGCTCAAAATCTGCGCCGGCAAGGAACTTATCTCGGAAGATCAGTTTGCCCAAATTCTGATTGGACTGCGGGATGTCATTAATTCAAGAATACTGGAATTGATTGTACAGTGCGGCAGCAAGAACCCGGTGTGGGTCTGCAAACCCCGAATCCCCGACGAGCATATCGCCGAAGGCTGGCTGGATGCAAGAATCAACAAAGCGCAGGGATATATAAACAGTATCAATACCACGGAAAAACGCAAACAGATCGATATATTGCTTAAAGATATTTTTGATCATGATGAGTTTGACCGGCTGGAAAACTACTCCCTTGCGAAAAATTCCGCCTATAAAAAGAGGGATCTATCCCAGTTTTTATACGCCGAAGGGCTCAATTATCTTTTAATTTTCCTGAATGATTATCTGGAAAAGGATATTCACGAACTTTGTGATATTCTGCTTGTCCGGGGACAGTGGACCAACAACGACTTTTCAAAGGAAATGTCCGAAGCGCTGCACCAACTGCTGGATTTGCCCGGACAAATTACCAATTTGGACGAGATGCTTTCGGATGACGGCCCGGACGGTTCACGGTTAAAAGCGGCGCTTATAAGGGTAGATCGGGATCATACTCAGGCGCGCTATATCAACAGTATTATTGATAATATCAACGAAACAGCGCTGGAATATATCAACGACGCCGCCCATCAATTTTCCATTATCGGGAAGCACCTGAAGAGTCTGGAGGAAGATGTGCAGAAGAAGCGTCCTGAGATGATCGTGAACTGGCGCGAACTGAATAATGTTTCAAAAAACCCTCTTGCACAGCAGGTAACCGATTACAGCAAACGGATCGACAGCTTTATCAAATTGATGAGTCTTTGCGCCTCATAAGCGGGAGTTGCTATGGGTATTATTACGGTTTCCCGCGAACTGGCAGCGCTTGGCGACGAGACCGCCAGAGAGCTGGCAAAAACGCTGGGTTATCGTTTTGTAGACAAAAACACGCTGGAAGAACGGATAAAATCCTACGGCGTTGAGGGACAGAAATTCATCAAATACGATGAACGCAAACCTTCGCTTTTCGCGTCGCTTTCGCAGGACCGGGACGATTATCTGCATTACCTGAAAACGGCTATTCTTGCCGAGGCGGAACAGGGCAACAGCGTCTTTATCGGCAGGGGGGCGGGAGCGGTGTTCAAAAATATGCCGTCCCTTATTTCGCTGTTTCTCGTCTCGCCGCCCGATATCCGCATTGAGCGGGTAAAAAGTTATTTCCAATGCGACGAACGGCGGGCGCGCCAGATTATCGAGACCAGCGACAAGAGCCGCGCCGGTTTTCACCGCTATCTTTTTGACATGGACTGGCGGGATCCGGGCAACTACCACCTCTCCCTCAATACCGGAATCTTCCACCCCGCCGACTGCGCCGAAATTGTCAACCAGTTCAAGAAGCGTTTTTTTACCCCCGAATCGGAAGCCCATAACGCCGCGCGCCTGAAAGAGATGATCCTTGAACAGCGGGTAAAACATTGCATACGCTATGAACAGGTAATTCCCATCCATTTCCTTGAGGTGTCAGCTTCCGGCAATAACATCACCCTGCACGGCGTTGCCAATTCTCAGGCGCTGGTAGACGCCGCCCTTGACGCTGTCAAAACAGCCGCCCTAACCGCGGAAGTATCAGCGATTAACAATGAAATTCAAATTGTCCGCGAATACAATGTAATACCGTAGCGGCTACTTTATTTCGCTCTCCAGACGCTCACGGATAACATCGTATTCCAGATTATCCATTTGTTCACGCAGCCATTGCACCAGTTCGCCGCCGGATTCATAGCGGGACATTTCAAGTTTTCCCAGTATTTCTTCCATGATATTTGCCTTGTAGCGTTTGGAGGCGTCGGCAAGTTCCCGCAAAAGAGCCGGATCGGGCTGCGGTAAAACAGACTTCTCGTCTTTCTGTTCCGTAACCGCCGCCAGATATTCCCGCAGTCTTTCCAAAAGTTTGTCAACATCCTTGATAAAAGGATCGTTATTTAGTTTGATGAAGCGCCAATCCTTTTTCCGCGCCGCCTGCTCAAGGGCAGCCGCCTGTCTTGCCACCGCATCGGCATAGATACCCGCGCTTGAACCCTTCAAACCATGAACCGTTATGGTGTATTCGTCCTCGCTTTTATATTGGCGGAGTTTTTCCAGCAGAGCTGGGGTATGAACACAATAGGAGCGCAGCACTTCCTGGTATCCTTTTTTCTGATAACGGGCATTTCCCGCCTGAATGTTAATGCCTTCAACAAAAATATTGTTGGAAGAAATATCCTTTTCTTCCCTGTGGAATTCCGTTTCCTGCATCTGTTTTTCGGCGGGTATCCATGCCGTTAATATATCATCTAACTTTGATAATTCCATAGGCTTGCTCAGATAATCGTTAAAGCCGTTTGACAAAAACATTTCCTTCATGCCAATAAGCGCGTTCGCGGTAAGGGCAATAATGGGAACCTGCCGGTAATAATCCCCCTCCAAAGCGCGAATGGCTTTTGTCGCTTCAATACCGTCCATTTCCGGCATCATGTGATCCATAAAAATTATGTCGTAATGATCGCGCTGTACCATTGAAATAGCTTCGGTTCCAGAGGTACAGGTATCAACATGGCTCCGGTATATTGCCAAAAGCCCCGCGGTAACAACCAGATTGGTATTGATATCATCCACAACGAGGATACGCGCGCCGGGCGCGATAAACTGTCCAACCTTCTGATCGCGCGAACCTTTTTCCATCCGGTTATTGAGCACGTTTGCCACAGAAACGATGTATGCGGGACGGTTTATCACGGATATATTTCTGATTGGCGCCACTCCGTCGGTATCGGAAAATAACACCAGCGTTGTTTCAAGAGACTCCATTTTAATTTGATCGTCGGCTATTCCGGCAATCTCTTCATCTACAAAGGCAAAAGGATAACGCCCGCTTGCCAGTTCCCGGAAAAATTCTTCTGCGTCGTCTTTAAGCGTTACCGGCACTCCCAGACTTTGCAGCGTACCCATCATAGACCTGGCGTACAGGGGGTGTTTCTCATAACAAAGCACGGCCTTTTGTTCGGGGTCCTTCACCTGCGCGATAGGCTCCTTTTCAATAACGCCCTGGGGGATTTTAACGGTAAAAACAGAACCTTCGCCGTATGTGCTGGAGACATCAATATTGCCGCCCATGGCGTGACAGATGCTTTGGGTAATGGCAAGTCCGAGGCCGGTTCCTTCCACGCCCTGATTCCTCTTCGCGTCCAGGCGGGTAAAACTGCGGAACAGAATCGGCATATCCTGCTCTTTTATCCCGATACCGCTGTCAGCAACTTCAAAAGCCAGGGTAATTGACTTATCGTCATCTGATGCCTGTCCTGTTACCGTGAAGCGGACGAATCCGCTGCGGGTGTATTTTACCGCGTTGGAAAGCACGTTAATGAGAACCTGCCGCAGCCGAACTTCGTCGCCGTTGAGCAAATTGGGAAGGGAAGGTTCCACATCGACAATAAAAATTATCGGTTTTTGCGCAACCCGCACCTGCGTCATTATAATAATGTCATTAAGTAAAGAGGACAGGGAATAGGGAGTTATATTTATATCCAGAGTCCCCGCTTCGATTTTGGAAATATCAAGAATATCATTGATAATTGCCAAAAGATTAAGCCCCGCCTGTTTGATACTATCCAGATATTCCTGAGCCGCGGGCAGGGTTTTCGCCCGCAGAGCCAGCTCGCTCATACCGATGACGGTGTTCATGGGGGTGCGAATTTCATGGCTTGTATGCGCCAGAAAAATCGACTTTGCCTGATTCGCCTCTTCCGCCTGATTCTTCGCCTCCATGATTTCGGTAATATCATAGAACAGGATAATCGCGCCTTCGATAACATCCTGTACATTCAGCATGGGAGCGATATTTATCCGGTAATACCGGGGCTCATTTTCCTTTCCAACAGCCATGACCCGATCCACAACGGAACCTTTTTTTTCTACCAGTACCAGCATAAGCGTATCAAGAATAAACTTAACATCGTCTTTATTTATATATGTCTTAGAAAATTCTTCAAAAGTCTGGTTGCTGATAAATCCGATACTGGGTATTCCGGCAAGCCGCAGAAAAGCGTCCGAACAGTACATCAAAGACAGATTATGATCCAAAATGAGAATAACATTTTGAATATTTTTCAACAGCAGGTTAAAAAAATTCTTTTGCCGCGTATTCTTTGCCAACAGGCTTTCGTAGAGCAGATCCCGCGATTGGCAATACCCATTAAGGCGTTCAACAGTTTCCTGCGCCGTCTGATACTTGCGGACAAGCTTGTTGTTATCCAACACCAGACGCTTGTTTTTTTCTTCCAGCGCAATAACCCGCTCATTAAGCGCTTGATTTTGTTCGCGATCCTTCATCCGTGTAACACCCTTAAAGCTGGCAGGCTATAGCTGCATACTGAAGCGCCTGATTTACCGTTTCTCCGGATTTGGCGTAACGGGGGCATAACTCTCCCCCTGAGTTCAAATAGAGATAGCCGCCCGAAAAATCGCCCAGTTCCTGCTGTATCAGATTAACTTCCGCCACGGCTCCTCCCAGCACAATAGTACGCAAAAAACATGATATAATTATGGTGAACCGCGTTTTGTCCTCATCTTTTTTGAGATCCCGAATTAACGCCTTTGCGCTTTCAAACACATAATCCGCCGTAATCGCCCCTATATTCAATATTCCCCCAACCGGTATATGTCTGCCGCAAATAAGCGTTCCTTCCCCGGTAATTTTTTGCACCACAACCACTTCCTGATTGTTCCCGTCGCTGTCCGCTATAACCAGAGGAATCGCCTGACTAAAAGTATCCTGAATAAGCCCAATCTCCCGCAGAAAAGAAGCCGCCGGTTCGTTGTTTATGCTGATAAGTTCAGCGCCATCGGCGCGGGTAATAACCGCATCCTGAGCAATGGAGGCCCCTTCCGGAAAACGGCGAAAAATAAAACGCGGCTCAACCGGGCCCTTAAAAAGAAGCAAAACCATGCGATCGGCGTATGCGGCGCCCTGATAAATGGTTTTTGGATTGCGGATCTGCGCGCCTATATCCAGCGCGACCGTGCCAAAGACCGGGAGCCCCCCGCAGGCTTTATCCAGCGCTGAGGCAAAAACATCTATCGTTAGCTGAAACATTGTCGGCGGAAAGGCAAAAACAAGCGCCGGCGTCCCGCTCAGGGCAGAAGCGGTTTTTTGATAAAGCGCGTTAATGTTATCCTCGACATTTTCCGGGGCAAGGGGATCGCATACGCCCGCCGCGAATTCCGTATCGTCGCTGGTCAACACTGTTATCGTCAGCATAATTTCGCCCTGTATGTTTGGGACCGCAAAATACAGGGAAGTACAGCCCACAACATCAAAAGGCAGGCTTTTACATATCTTTTCCATTACGCCCATTTCGATGAATTTAATATGGCAAAAGAGCATGGCTGCGGAATTTTTCAAAAGGTTTTTTTGCGGATCTATCTGGCTCAGAATCTCCTGCACTGCCTTTTCTGAATCATCCAGTTCATATGTGTACGCAGTCAATGCTTTTATCACGCCGCACCTTCCCCTAATTTTTTTCCTGATATGTATTAAAAGTCTCCACTATTTGCTCCTGAGTATTTTTGAATGAATCCACTATCCTCGGATCAAAATGCGTTCCCGTATTTTCAAAAATAATATTGCTTGCCTGAATATGCCCCATACTGCCGCGGTACACACGGTTGTCTATGAGGGCGTCGTATACGTCCGCCACCGCCATGATCCGCCCGCACAACGGGATATTTTCTCCCGCCAGCCCCTGGGGGTAGCCTTTCCCGTCATAACGCTCATGGTGGGAACCGGCAATAAGGCTGGCATAACGGAGATAATGCTGGGCGGGCATCCGCTGGTACATCCGCTTGAGAATGGACGCGCCTATTTCCGAATGGCACTTTATCGCGGCGAATTCCATATCATCAAGCCGCCCTACTTTAAGCAATATACGGTCGCTAATGGCAATTTTTCCTATGTCGTGGAGCGGAGCCGCCCGTACCATCATCTGTAATTCCACGGGATTAAGTTCATCGGGGAAAAGCCCCTGTTTCATCAGTTCTTTGCCCAGAATATCAACATACTTTGAAGTGCGTATAACATGAGCGCCGGTATTTTCATCACGACATTCTATCATCTCGGCAAATGAAGTGGCGATACTGTCAGACAGCGTCATAACGGTTTCTTCGGTCTGCGCCTGATAGGAAGCAAAGCGTAAATGCAGTTCTATGCGGTGGAGCAAAATACTCTTTTCCACCGGTTTTACAATGAAATCCCTTGCCCCCGATTCCAGCGCGCGTATCTCAACTTCCACGCTGTGGTTCGCGGTAAGAAAAATGACCGGTATCCGATCCAGATAGGGGTTTTCCCTGAGCTGGGCCATAACGCCGAAACCGTCCATGTCCGACATTTCAACATCCAGCAGAATGAGGTCGGGCTTTTCCTTTACGCAGATTTGCAGAGCCAAAGGACCGGACTTTGCCAGCGAGACTTCATAGTCATCGGAAAGATAGGAAGAGATTTGTTTCAAAATGGTCAGGTTGTCATCAACCACCAGTATTCGCCGCATCAGGAACGTTCCACCCCTTATCCATTAACGCTAATCTGTTTGCTACCTGCAAAGAGACAAATTTATCTTTTATTTTTTCAAAAACATCTACAACCCGCGGATCAAATTCCGTACCCCGCCCGGAAATAATCGCATTGCAAGCCTCTTCATGCGTAAGCCCCTTGCGGTATATTCTGTTGGTAATACAGGAATCGTACACATTCGCCACAGCCACAATCCGGCAGCATAGGGGTATTTTATCTCCTTTAAGACCCTTTGGATACCCTTTCCCGTCATAACGTTCATGGTGGCCTTCGGCAATCATCATGGCTATCTTCAGATAGCGCTGAGTGGGAGTACGTTCATAAATTGTCCTTAACACATTGGCGCCGATGGTCGTATGCTTGCAGGTCTCCGCGTATTCTTCCTTGGTCAGACTGGTACGCTTAAGCAAAATAATATCGCTCACGCCGATTTTTCCGATATCATGAAAGGGGACAGCCCGTTTTATCAGATCAACATCATCTTCCGTAAGTTCGTCTCCAAAAGTACCTGCCGCAAGCAGTTCCTTCATCAGGAATTCCGCATATATGCTGGTGCGCAGCAGATGATTGGCGATATCATAATCCTTGCAATCCAGAAGTTCCGCGAAAGAAAGTCCGATATTATCTTCCAGTTCCTTTACCATATTTTCCAGATGGAGTTGATACGTGGCAAACTGAAGGTGCAGTTCTATCCGGTGGTGCAGAATATCAATATTGGCGGGCTTGGTGATAAAATCCATAGCCCCCGATTCCAGGCATTTAACTTCCGTTGCGGCGTCATGGTTGCCGGTCAGAAAAATAACCGGAATTTGCTTCAACTGGGGATCCGCCTTCATGCGGGCAAGGGTTGCAAAACCGTCCATTTCGGGCATTTCCACATCCAGTAAAATCAGGTCGGGTTTTTCCTGCGCGCAAATTTGCAGTGCAAGTTCCCCCGACTTTGCCAAAGAGACATCGTAATTTTTCGAAAGCTGCGCGCTGATCTGCTTGAGGCTTACCAGATTATCATCCACGATCAATATCGACTTCATGGCGTTCCCTTGGAGGCGGCATCTGTTCCTTCCAGCCGGCTGCATATCGCGTCATATTCAAGATTGTCTATCTGCTCGCGCAGCCACGCCACCAGTTCCCCTCCTGATTCGTACTCGAACGATTCAAGTTCTTCCAAAACTTCTTCCATGACGGTGGACTTATACCGTTTTGCCGCGTCCAGCAGACGGGAAAGCAACGTGGTATCCGGCAGGGGCATTTTTGGTTTGACCCCTTTGGCATTACTGGCTTTTTCCAGCAATGCCGCCAGTTCCTGCAGCACCGACTCGGTCATTTTGATAAAGTCCGCGTTCTTCGCCTCAACATTCTCAAAATCGCCCGCCTTGGCAAAGCCCTCCAGTTCCTGCGCCATTTTGCCAATCTCGTTGGCAAAAATACCGTAGGAGGAACCTTTAAGCCCATGCACCGTAATGGAATATTCCGGCAGGTTTTCGCGGGAAAGGCTCTTCATTTTTTCCAGCAGAGCCGGGGTATGCCGGCACCATGAACGAAGTATGTCCAAATACGCGGCTTCACCGTTGTACCGCTCTACTCCCTGAGCAAATTCAATGCCCTGCACCGGCTCATTTTCCAATACGCCTGAAGTGAAATCGTCGTCTTTCTTAAGTTTAGTCAATTCTATCTCCGCCATTTGAAGTGTCTCCGGGCTTTGCTTATTCCGCACCCAGGTATTCAAAGCCGTATCAAGCTGTATAACATCGATCGGCTTGGGAATAAAAGCGTTAAAACCATTAGCAAGAAACATTTTTTCGTTTCCGGCAAGGGCGTTGGCAGTCAGCGCGATAATGGGAACCATTCTGCCGTAATTACCGGGAAGATCATTGCGGATTATCCGCACGGTCTCCACCCCGTCCATCCCCGGCATCATGTGATCCATAAATATCAAATCGTAGCGGGAAGCGGAGTTCTGTTTTCCGGCTTCCTTGACTTTTTCTATCGCTTCCGGGCCGCTTGCGGCGGTGTCAATGTTCAGGCCGTAGGGCAGCATCAATCCTTTGGCAACATCCAGATTGGTTTCTACATCGTCCACTACCAGCACCTTGCCATAGGGCATATAACTGCGCACCAGCCGTAAACTCTGCGTATGAAAAATGTCCTTAAAACGAAACGCCTCCAGATTCTGCCGCGCTGTTTTTCCAATGGGAGACGCATCCATGATACGCTGGGGAAATTGCACGGTAAAGACAGAACCCTTGCCGTGTTCGCTCTCCACGCCGATTCTTCCGTCCATTAACGACACCAGATTTTTGGTGATGGACAGCCCCAGCCCGGTTCCTTCAATATGACGGTTCGCCTTGGCGTCAAGCTGGTGGTACTCTGAAAACAGCCGGGAAATATCTTCTTTTTTGATACCCTGCCCGGTATCCTGCACCGCAAAAATCATCCATGCGATGTCGTCCCGTTTTTCCCAGCGAACGGTTAAAGACACGTTTCCTTCTTTGGTATACTTGAAGGCGTTGGAAAGCAGGTTAGTGAGTATCTGTTTTATCCGCAGTTCATCGCCAAATAACCGCAGTGGTACGGTTTCATCAAGATCGAGTTTGAACTTTATTTTCTTTGAGCCAACACGCACAATGTTCAGCTGGACGGTATCGTTTATCAGGCTGGGCACATCATAATCCACCGGAATCAGCTTGAAATTCCCCGTTTCGATTTTTGAAATATCCAGTATATCGTTGATGATAGACAAAAGGTTTCCGCCGGAATTACGCACCTTCTCCAGATTTATGCGCGTATCGGCGGGTAAATTCTTTTGCAGTTCAATATCCGAAAGCCCGATGATTGCGTTTAACGGCGTGCGAATCTCGTGGCTCATGGTGGCAAGGAACTGGCTTTTGGAACGAGATGCGGCCTCGGCCTCGAACCGCGCCTTCATTACCGGCGTTATGTTAACAAGATTAACAAAATATCCCTTTGACTGGGCAAGTTTGGAAACCACTATTTCAAAAAAATACTGCTGCCCGTCCATGACAACCTCGCTGGTGGTCTGGAAGGAGTCTCCCCTTGTCAGGAGATCGTAAAACAAATTTCTAAAACTTTTATCTTTTATCAGATCAAAGACCGACCTGCCCTTGGCGTGAGAGGCCTGTTTCAGGTGCAGTATTTTCATAAACGAAGTGCTGATATACGTTACCCTGTTTTGCGCATCCAGCAGGAGCATCGGGTCGGGCGTTGATGACAGCGCACCGACAAAAAAATTCTTCGCCTTGCTGGCATCGTTGTTTTTGTCCTCGGCAAAAGTGGTGACCGCATACACGGAAAAAGAACCAATCAGGGAAATAAACCAGCTAAACAACACGCCGATCAAAGTCATATTACCCTGAGCGCCCGCGCCCGCCTCCGCCGCCGCTTTGAGCGCGGGCATCTGAAACGCAATTTGCAGAGCGATAATTATGTTGGAAAAAAGAAGAAACTTGATAAATGCCTGTTTATCGAGAAACAGCGCCCCCAGACAGCTTATTCCCAGACAGAAGGCGTAGTAGTCCGAATAATCGCCGGTCAGAAAACACCTGAGGGTATTCGCCATAAAAAGGATAAAGGGAATGGAAAAACCTTCGTTTTCGGCCATTCTCTGTCCATGCATTGCGACAACCAAAAAGCAGGTAAACGCCAAAAAAACAACGGTGATTATCACATCTACCAGTCCCCGTCCTTTGGCTTCCAGAATAAAAAACATTGAAAAAATAATTAGCGCAAATAAAACTATCACAAAAGCGCGGGAGTTGTTCCGGTTATCTTTGACGATCACTGCCGGACCCCCTTGTATCCATTTTTGGTAACATCTACAAACTTTATCGCGGCGGGCATTATTTCCACATCAATTTCGGGCTCAAAAAATATTTCGCCGTCTATACAAAGCCGCATGGTCTCTTCGGAACGAATTATCAGTCTTTTCCCCTGCTTCACTACAAAATTCCGGGGGAACAATTTGTGATGTCCCCGTGTATACAACGGATACGCGCTTATGGTTCTCAGCAATCCCCAGTTTTTGATAGCCATCATATCCAAAATGCCGTCATTGGGCATGGCGTTATTTATCGGGTGCAAATTGCCGCCGTAATACGGACTGTTAAAAATGGAAAACCCCTGATAAGCGCCGACATATCTTTCTCCGTCAACTTCTACTTCGTAATGCTGCTGCAGCAATTTTTTATCGCCGAAGGCGGCAAGAGCGCCCATGTAATAGAACTGTGTGTACAACCGCCTGCCCAGCCACTGATTCAGGGAATTGCCCTTTTCTATCCGCCCCCGCATCTCTTCGGCATAGTGTACCGCCTCGGCTTCAATGCCGGTAACGCAGTAATTCAGGCCGTAGGCTTTACCGCAGCGTATAATATCCATCGGTACTGCCGGGGCGTTATACTGGCGGCTGAATACCCGGAACAGGAATCTTTCGTTTTTGCTGAAACCCTGTATAAAATTGTTGGTATACCCATACGGTATGACCGCAAGTTCGGCATTTTCAAGCCCTACAATGCCGTTCAGGCAGTCAAACAGGATACCGTCGCCGCCGACCGCATACACCCTGAGAATCGTCGATTCGGGAAGAGTTTTGGCAAATAAAGGGATAAAACCGACCGCGTCCCGGGGAAACCGCGACACAAATATTTCATAGTCGGCGTTCTCCGTTTCCCTGAAAAATTCATGGATTCTCACGACTATTTGGTTCTGTTTTGTTTTTTTCCAAAATGATTTGGGGTTGATTATAAACAAGTGCTTTATACTTTGCTTCATTCCCTGAAAACACCTTTATACCATGTACACTTTACTATATTACTATAATTATAGAGTAGGATTCCGGTATTGTCCACAAAAATATGCAGAATACGGTATATTGACTTTCCGCTCCCATCACCCCATACTGAGCTATGAACCTGGCCAACAGGCTAACCCTGCTCCGCGTTATCCTTGCGCCGCTGTTTTTTGCCGTGTATTTCCTCCCTGTCCGGCTTACGGATAAAGCCGTCTGGTCGGTGCCGCTGTTGTGGGCGATCTTTATTATTTCGGAATTTACCGATTTGTTTGACGGCATGGCGGCCCGCCGTTTGAACCAAACCAGCGATTTTGGCAAACTCTTCGACCCTTTTGCGGATACCCTCATGCAAATATCCTGTTTTCTCTGCTTTGTCCTTGACAACATAATCCCGGCGGCGCTGTTTTTGGTGGTTTTGTACCGCGAATTCGGTATTATGCTTATCCGCAACTATATGCTGCAGAAGGGCAAGACCCTGGGAGCCCGCATAAGCGGCAAAATAAAGACCGTCACCTACATTATTGCCGCCGGGATAGCCCTGCTCTATACCAGCCTGCGCCGTCTCGACGTATTTGAGCCTTTACAACCCGCCATGGGAATAGCCGCCGTTGCCGTTTTTGCCGTATCAGTGCTTTTTTCGGTTTTGTCATTTATCGACTATGCCTTAGTGTGCCGCGCCGCTGTTAAAACCGGCAAATAACCTTCTCTCTATACTATATTGACAAAGGGGCATTTGAAGTCTAACCTATCTTCATTAGGAGGAATTTTATGACTCAAGAGCTTCAAGAGAAACTTTTCTTATTGGTTCCAATCGGGTCTGTGCTGGCCCTGCTTTTTGCCTTTATTCAGGCAAAGAGGGTTCTGGGTTTTCCGGAAGGAAATGATACAATGCGGAAAATATCCGCCGCGGTGCGCCGGGGGGCAAATGCCTACCTGAAACGGCAGTATACCGGGGTTTCTTTATTTTTTGCGGTTATGTTTGTAGTTTTGGGGATTTTGGCGTTTACCGGCTTTTTGACCCCGTTTGTTCCCTTTGCGTTCATCACCGGGGGCTTTTTCTCCGGTCTTTCAGGCTTTATCGGGATGAAAATCGCCACCGCCGCCAATTCCCGGACCGCCCAGGCCTCGTCTGAAAGCCTCAACCGGGGCTTGCGGGTCGCCTTTTCATCCGGCACGGTCATGGGGTTCACCGTCGTGGGGCTGGGGCTTTTGGACCTGTCGATTTGGTTCCTCCTGCTGAAATACGTGTTTTACACCCCTAACTCAGCGGCAATTCTGGAACTGGTCGGAAAGGGAATGTCCGTGGATGCCGCGCAGATTCTGCGCATTTCCTCGGCGATGCTGACCTTCGGTATGGGCGCATCGAGCATGGCGCTCTTTGCGCGTGTCGGCGGCGGTATTTTTACCAAAGCCGCCGATGTGGGCGCGGATCTGGTCGGCAAGGTTGAAGCCGGTATCCCCGAAGATGACCCCCGCAACCCGGCGGTCATCGCTGATAACGTCGGCGATAACGTCGGCGACGTTGCGGGCATGGGCGCTGACCTCTACGAATCCTATGTCGGCTCGATTGTCGCCACGGTCGCGCTGGCGGTCTCGGCGGGTTATAACTTTGGCGGGGCGGCGGTTCCCATGCTGATGGCGACCGTCGGAACCATAGCTTCCATTATTGGTTCCTTCTTCGTCCGCTGTAAAGAAAAAGCAGACCAAAAATCACTGCTGGCGGCGCTGCGCAAGGGAACCTACATTTCCTCCGCCATTATCGCGGTGGCGTCTTACTTCTTAATTCGCATTGTCCTTGGTCCCCATCTCATTGGGGTTTATTTTGCGGTACTGTCCGGGCTGATCGCCGGCGTACTGATTGGGTTCTTCACCGAATACTTTACCTCGGACAACTATACCCCGACCAAAAACCTTTCCAGCACCAGCCTGACCGGGCCGGCGACCATTATCATCGGGGGGATTTCGCTCGGTATGTTTTCCACCCTTTTACCGGTTATCATCGTCTCCGTGTCGGTACTGATCAGCTTCTTCGCCGCGGGCGGAAGCGCGAGTTTTGCCGCCGGGCTTTACGGGGTCAGCATTTCCGCGGTTGGCATGCTTTCCACTTTGGGTATCACCCTTGCCACCGACGCTTACGGCCCTGTCGCGGATAATGCCGGCGGTATTGCCGAAATGTCCCACCTGCCCCACGAAGTGCGGGAACGGACTGACGCGCTGGATTCGCTGGGCAACACCACCGCCGCCACCGGCAAGGGCTTTGCCATCGGTTCCGCGGCGCTCACCGCCCTCGCTTTGATCGTCGCGTATCTTGACGAAATCCACATTCACGCTCCCGATTTTGTACTGAACCTTGAGATTACCAATCCTCCGGTACTGGTTGGGTTGTTTATCGGCGTTATGCTTCCCTTCCTGTTCTCGTCCATGACCATGCAAGCGGTCGGCCGGGCGGCGCAGAACATCGTCATAGAGGTTCGCCGTCAGTTCAAGGAAATCAAGGGATTGATGGAAGGCACTGCGGAAGCGGACTACAGCACCTGCGTTGATATCTGTACGCGCGGGGCGCAGAAAGAAATGATCCTCCCCGCCCTGACCGGTATTCTTTCACCCATCGCGGTCGGATTGATACTGGGCGTGAACGGCGTGGCGGGTATGCTCGCCGGCGCGGTCGCTTCGGGCTTTGTCCTGGCAATTATGATGGCGAACTCCGGCGGCGCATGGGATAACGCGAAGAAACACATCGAAAGAGGAAATCACGGCGGCAAGGGATCTAATCCCCACAAAGCCGCGGTGGTAGGAGATACCGTAGGAGACCCCTTTAAGGATACTTCGGGACCATCCATCAACATTTTGATCAAACTGCTTTCAATGGTCTCCATTGTTTTCGCGGCCTTTATTCTCAGATTCTCCCTGTTTTAAAAGTAAAGGAGTACAATGATGCGTTATACCGATTTTGATAAAACCGCCGCATACCGGCAGCTTGCGGACTATGCC
>JGI24698J34947_10000807_pt1 | contig 15573 bp, 14 predicted proteins | sample TergutMp193P3_FD_34947 | JGI IMG/M metagenome (IMG submission 34947) | reverse complement strand
TGCGAGAGAAGGGACTTGAACCCTTAAGCCTATGGCACCAGATCCTAAGTCTGGCGTGTCTGCCAATTCCACCACTCTCGCATGGCCCGCAATCCGGTAAACTTAGGATAATCCCATTAAACAAGAGTGTACCGAAACCGGGTAGCCGTGTCAATTCCCCCTTGTTCCTTACTCCCTTACTCCCTTACTCCCTTATTCCCCTATTCCCTTTAACTTGGTATAACTAGTACCATGATTATAAAACCCAGAGTTTTGAAAGGGTTCCGGGATTTTCTGCCGGAGGCTGAAATTGCCCGCCGGAACCTTCTGGAAAAGATAGAATCTTCCTTTCGCTCTTATGGTTTTGTCCCAATCGACACCCCGGCGCTGGAATACTCGGAAATTCTTTTCGGCAAAGGCGGCGGGGAAACCGAAAAACAGGTATACCGCTTCAGGGACTCAGGCGACAGGGACGTGGCCCTCCGCTTCGACCTCACCGTGCCCTTCGCGCGCTTCCTCGCCGAACACAGGGAGGAACTCGTCTTCCCCTTCAAGCGTTACCACATCGCGAAGGTCTGGCGCGGTGAGAATACCCAGCGCGGGCGNTACCGGGANTTCACCCAGTGCGATTTTGACATCATCGGAAGCGACGCGGCNGCCGCCGACTTTGAGATACTCCATATCATGCGGAATACCNTGCTCGCCGTTTCAGGCGGGGACGTGATCATACGCTTTAACCACCGGGGACTCTTTAACCGCTTCCTTTCGCGCCTCGGCCTCCTTGACAAATCGGTCGATATACTCCGGGCCGTGGACAAGCTCGCCAAGATAGGGACCGAAGCGGTCAAGCAGACACTTTTGGAGATTACAGGGGAAAGCAAGGCCGAAGAGATACTCAAGTATGTAAAGCCTTTAAATGGATTCGACGAAACCCTCGCCGCGATGACAAGCGCCGCCGGCCCCTGCCCCGAGACTGAACGGCTCGCCCTCTTGCGGCGCTTCATGCTGGACGCCGGCATAGCCGGTTCGTTTGTGCTTGACCCTTCCATCACGAGGGGCCTGGATTATTACACTGGCGTGGTCTTTGAGTCCTTCCTCGCCGACCTGCCCGACATAGGCTCTGTCTGCTCCGGCGGCCGTTACGACAACCTCGTGGGGCTCTACTCAAAGGAGCCTTTGGCGGGTGTAGGCGCGAGCATCGGGATTGACAGGTTGATCGCGGGCCTTGAAGCCCTGGGCAGGGTTCAGCCGGAAAAAACCTACGCCAGTATCGGCATCGCTTGGATCGAGAACGCCGGCGTGTGTCAGGCGCTGGCCGATAAACTGCGGGCAAAGGGCGTCCCCTGCGAAGTTTTCCTTGAAGAAGAAAAACTCACAAAGCAGTTCCAGACCGCCGAAAAAAGGGGCCTCCGCTGGCTCATCATCCCGGAAGGCGCGTCTCCGCTCGAAGGCGCGCTTACCCTTCGGGATCTTCACAAGCGGGAAAACATTGAGGGGTTAACTATTGAGGGCGTCATGGATGTCTTGAAGAATAATTAACCGCCCTAACCGGCCTGAAAAAAGACAAGCGCGTACGAAATTAAAACGCAGGGCAGCCCTACTATAAAGTAACCCTTCATCGGACTGGGCCTTTTCGACATCTCGATTGTGTATTCGGCCAGGGACAGGGGCCGCGCGGCGGGGTTGGCGCCTTCGTGTTTGCGGAACCATCTCTTGTACGACATATATGTCATGGACTTAAACAAACCTGAGTTTTTTACGTAGACGCAGCCGCCTATGGCAACGTGGAAAATACCGATCAAAAAAAGGAAGTTGGTAACATTGAACAAAAAACCGGGCCTGAAATTTATATATGTGTAAATCGCGGCGAAAACAATGCCGGTAATGAAGACCACCAGGCTTTTCCCCCTAAATATCTCCATAAGCCACCTTTACATCCCTTACCTCCTTTTACTAATAACGTTTTCACGGCTGGTTGTCAACTTTTGGTTTGCAATATACACAAATACTTGCTAAAATAGGCTATTGAGGTATGGTATGCAAAATGTGAACATGGTACGCACAGCAAGGCTTCTGGACAAAGACATTGCCCTTTTGGGTCAGAGGCTTTACAGCTCCGGGAGATACGAGAAAAGCCTGTTTATTCCCACGGAAAGCAGCCGCCGCCTTGCAAAGGCGGACATTGAGGCCCTCTCGGGCAGGGTGGATGCCCTGGATTCCGGGATCCCCGTGTTTGGCGTTTTGGCCGGGCATTTCAGGGATTACCTGGAATCCCTCCGGGCCGACCTGGATGGCGCTGATGAAAACCCGGCGGGGGGCCTGGCCTGGCTGGGCGACCAGATATACACCCTGACGGGGCATGATTACAGGGCGGACGAGGTCCGCGCCGATCTCATTCTGTACAACGCCGGAACGGCCGAGACCATCTGGCATGAGTACGCGCTGCCCGCCCTTGAGAACCTGGAAGGCGCAAAATTACGTGAAGCCCTCTTCGGCCTTGAACGCTCTGTAAAGGCCCTGGGCTTCACAAAGCCAAAACTGAGGGGNTGCTTTAAAAGCCTTTCGGANGCCCAACTGGATGAGATTCNGGTTTCCCTGGATAAACTGACGGAAAAATTACAGGCCTATATCGCCCACACGGGCAGCCTCGTGGAGAAGAAAGGCGGCGCTCCCAAAGCGGAGCCGCTGGCCGACGGCGAATGTCTTTCCACAACGCGTGAGGAATACAGGGATACCCTGGAAAATAAAATCGGCGTTAAGCTTGATGAAATCCTCCTCTGGCACGAAGAAGAAAACGCGAAGACCCGCGCCGAGGCGCTGGAAATAGCCAACAGGCTGGACATTGCGGAAAAACCCGTCACATCCATGCGGCAGATAAGCGAAATCCTGTTCAAGTACGCGGGGCCCTGCGCCACGCCTGAGGAAATGTTCAGGCGGGCAAACACCTACTTGAAACGCACCCGCGCCGCCGCCCACGAATATATTTGGCTGCCGGAAGACGAACATTGCGACTGTGTCCCGGTGCCGGAGCAGTTGAAGGATTCCTACCCCTGGGGCGGCTACTCGTCGGACTATCCCTCCCGGTACCCCCTGTACAACACGATGTTTTTAAACAACCACAACTACACCGCCGTCACCGACGGCTGGATAAAGATAAACTCCCTGCACGAAGCTTATCCGGGACACCACTGCCAGTTCCTGCGCTGCGCTATAGACCCCCTGCCGGAAACGGTAAAACGCGGGGCCAGGTCCGTGCCGCTCACGGAGGGCGTTTGCCTGCGTACCGAACGCGCTTTCGAGTTCGTATTCGCCGAGGACCCGTTCTACCCGTTAACGGTCGCCCAGCGCCGCCACCACACGTCCACCCGCATCAAAGTAGACCTCATGTTGAATTATTTCGGAAAGACCATCGGCGACGCCTGCGATCTGTATGAGGCGGAACTGGGCTTCGACAGGAAAACCGCCCGCGCCCAGGTTCAGGCCCACGAAAATATGAAGGGGTATTTTACCGCCTACTACTACGGCATGAAAAAAATTACCGACCTGGAAAAGAAGCTGTCGTTCGACAAGAAGGAATACACCGAACTGCTGTTCTCCATTGGNCGGGTCGGCATGGATACATTTGAAAGGATAGTTTCCCTTTCCCCCGAGGACCTCCATAGCTACCGGCACGATTTTGCCAGCCTGCTTCAGTTCAGCTAGCGTACATCGCCAGCTCGGGTTTTGATAGATAAACGAAATGATTGCCGCCCAAATCGTGTGTTTCCGGTTTATCTACTGAGTAATCGTGAACGCCGGGATCATAAGACAGGTAGTTCCTGTCTTTTTCGTAGGCGGGGTCGGGGATGGGGATGGCCGAGAGNAGCGCCTTTGTGTACGGGTGTACGGGGTTCGCGTAAAGCGTCGAAGGCTCGCCGGATTCGACGATTTTGCCGTTGTACATGACGCCAACGTAGTCGGAGAAGAATTTGACCACGGATAGGTCATGGGCGATAAACAGTATTGTCAAACCGAAGCGGTGCTTCAAATCGTTCAGTAAATTCAATACCTGCGCCTGTATGGACACGTCAAGGGCGGAGATGGGCTCGTCCGCGATTATCAGGCTGGGGTTCGAGATGAGTACGCGCGCTATGCCGATGCGCTGGCGCTGGCCGCCTGAAAACTCGTGGGGATAGCGGGTGATATGGTCCTCCTGCAGGCCAACCATCCGTATCGTCTCGACAACGCGCCTTGTGAGTTCGTAGTCGTCCTTCACCAGCTTGTTGATGATCAGGCCCTCGCCGACGATTTCCTTGATGGTCATTCTTGGGTTCAGGGAAGATATAGGGTCCTGGAAGATCATCTGGATGCCCTGGGTGACCTTCAGCTTTTTTTCCCTGTTCAGCTTGTCCGATATCAGGTCTCCGTTGAAGTAGACCTCGCCTCCTGTGGGTTTGTACAGGCGGATAATTGTTCTGCCGGTGGTGGTCTTGCCGCAGCCGGATTCGCCCACGAGCCCGAAGGTTTGCCCGCGCCTTATCGTGAAGCTGATGCCGTCGACGGCTTTGACGACAACCTTGTTCCTGCCGATTCCGCTTGAGAAATACTGTTTCAGGTCCCTGACGTCCAATACGACGTCTTTTTCTGTTTCTGTCATCTGGCGCCCCTTTGGCGGTTCAAACTGTGCTCTATCCTGCGTTTCAGCGCGGCGGGCATTTCCGCCTGGGGTGCGCCCGGATGAAGCAGCCATGTGGCGGCGTAATGGGTGTCGCTGATTCTGAACAGGGGAGGGTCCCGCTTGAAGTCTATCTTCAGGGCATAGGGGTTGCGTTCCGCGAACGCGTCGCCTTCGGGCGGGAGCAGCATATTAGGCGGCGTACCCTGTATTACGGTGAGTACCTCACCGGGATCGACGTCCATGTCGGGCATCGACGCCATAAGGCTCCACGTGTACGGATGAACCGGGCTGTAGTACACCTCCGCCGCCGTGCCGTACTCGACTATTTTACCGGCGTACATGACCGCCACCCTGTCAGCCACGTGGGCCACCACGCCCATATCGTGCGTAATGAAGATGGTCGAGAGTTCCCGCCCTTTTTTAAGATCCCTTATCAGTGTCAGCACCTGGGCCTGTATGGTCACGTCCAGGGCCGTGGTGGGCTCATCGCATATCAGTATTTCCGGATCAAGGGCAAGGGCAATGGCGATGACTATGCGTTGGCGCATACCGCCTGAAAAATGAAAGGGGTACTGGTTGTAGCGCTTTTCCGCTTGGGGTATGCCCACGGCTTCCATCAGGGCGACGCTTTTCCGTTTGGCCTCAGCGCCGTTCATCTTGTGGTGTATCGTGAATATTTCGGATATTTGCTTGCCGACTTTCTTTATCGGGTTGAGGGACGACATGGGGTCCTGGAAGATCATTGCAATCTCCGTGCCCCGCACCGCTTCCCACTCGGTTTCCTTCATCGGCAGCAGGTCCCTACCCCTGTAAATGGCGCTGCCTCTTTCGATAACCGCGGTCGGCGCCAGGAGGCCCATGAGCGCCCTCGTGGAGACGGATTTCCCCGAGCCGGACTCGCCCACTATGGCCAGGGTCTCGCCCTTGAAAAGGTCGAAACTTACGCCGCGCACGGCTTGCACCTTGCCCGCGTACGTGTTGAATGAAATCGTTAAATCCTTAACTTCCAGTATCTTTTCGCTCATGGTATCTGATACCTCTATTGCCTAAGCGCCGGGTTAAACGCGTCCCGCAGGCCGTTGCCGAAGAGGTTGAACGCCAGCATCAATAAAACGATTACTACGGCCGGGAAGGATATCATGTGGGGGTAGTCCATGAGGTTTATCTGCCCGTCCGCCAAAAGCATGCCTATTGAGGGATTAGGCGGCTGCATTCCCAATCCCAGGTAGGAAAGGCCGGCCTCCTGAAAAACCACGAAGGGTATGGTCAGCGCCATTTGCGTGATAATCGTACCGGCGGCGTTCGGCAGGATGTACTTGAACATCAGGCGCTTGTCGCTCGCGCCCATGGTGCGCGAGGCAAGGACGTATTCCCTGTTCTTATACCGGTAGAACTGGATGCGGACGCCGCTGGCCATGCCCATCCAGCCCGTTATGCTGAATACGATTATCAGGGTGGACAGTCCCGAACCAAACATGAGTATAAGCAGGATCGTGAGGGGCAGGTAGGGTATGTTCCACACCACTTCCATGACGCGCTGTATAACGAGGTCTATCCACCCGCCGTAATAGCCGCAGATGGAGCCGACCAGCAAGCCCACGCTGAGGTTGATCAGAGATACGGCGAAAGCCAGAATCAGCGAGTTCCGGGTGCCCTGCCACAGGCGCGTGAACAAGTCCCTGCCCAGGCGGTCTGAACCAAACCAGTAGTAGGTGTCCTCGACCCCCAGGTATTTATAAAGGTTGACCTTTACCACGGACATTGTAACGCTGCCGCCCCTGACGGATTGCTGAAATTCCCTGACATATTTGATGATAGTGCCTTCGTACCTGTCAAGGCTGGTTTTCTGTATGGTTATCTCACGGGCGCCGTCGAAGATGCCGAGTTTCTCCAACCCCGGTATCCGGGGCGGCAGGGCCGCGAGCCGGGTGTTCTGTACGGTATAGGTGTAGTCGTTTATATACGGACCCACTATCCCCATGAATATGATGAGGAGTACGACGTAAGACGCCACCATTGTGAGCCTGTTGCGCCTGAAACGCAGCCATACGTCGCGCCCATAAGAGATAGGCTCGGTCTTGAATTCCGCGTCAAAAAGCTTCTCTTCCCTGACGACAAATTCCAGCTCGGAGGGGTCTATATTCAACGTTTCCTCGTCCAGGGTTTCTCCCCCGAACAGGACCGCGGCGTCATTCTTCATTCTTCCTGCCTCCCATCCGTATGCGGGGATCCACGACGCCGTAACTGAGGTCCGCGAGGATCGCCATAAACAGGCCTATCAGGGCGTAAAAATACACAATTGCCATCGTCAGGGGGTGATCGTTCGACTGAATGGCGTAAATCATGGTTCTGCTGAGCCCCGGAACGCTGAATATGTTTTCTATTACGATCGAGCTGCCCAGTATACCGAGGAAAAGATAGAGGAACGTTGTCGCCAAAGGTACGCAGGCGTTCCTCAGCGCGTGCCGCCAGATAGTCTGCCCGTATGTTAAGCCCTTGGCCTTCGCCAGCAGCATAAAATCGCTGGTAAGCGTTTCCGCGAGTTCCGCGCGCAGCATCCTTGCCATGCCGGCTATGCCGCCGAAAGACAGGGCCAGGATGGGCAGTATCATTGAATAGAACTTCGTCCATGTCAAAGTCTCTTCCGGCGACAGAATCACGGGGAAAAGGCCGCCTTTGAAAGCGACGAAATACTGAAGCAGCGCCGCGAGCACGAAGGACGGCACGGAAATGAAAAACACCACCGCGGTACTCGCGGCGTGGTCGTACAGGGTGTCCTTCCTCAGCGCCATGGTAATGCCGAAAATCATCCCCATAGGCAGCACGAAGAACCCCGAGAAAAGGTTCAACTGGATCGTTACCTTCAACCGCTCCATTATCACTTCCAGCACGGGCAGCCCCGGCCGCACCACAAGCGAAGCGCCAAAGTCGAACCGTATGTAGTTTGAAATAAAAATCAAAAACTGTTCGGGCAGTGATTTATCCAGGTGGTATTTCGCGTTGATAAGCTCTATCGCCCTGGGNTTGATCTGGCGCGGGTTTGGCTGGAAAATACTGCCGGGCATAGCTTTGACTACGAAAAACACCACGCAAATTATTACGAGAAACGTTACAAGCGCCGCCGCTATCCTCTGGAATACATATCGTAACAAGGGATCACCGCCTTTTAAGGGGCAGGAGCCGGGCAGCGCCCGGCTCCGTTATCGGTCTAATTCAACCACTTCGCCTGCCAGAGCCACGCGCCCAAGTCGGGGTGTCCGATGTCAAGGATGGGGTCAAGATGCTCGCGGATGAGGACGCGGGAACCGCCTGAGTACACGGGAACGAAACACATATCGTTCATCATGATTTCTTCCATTTGGATTGAAGCCTCGATGCGGCCCGCCTGGTTAAACTTGTATTCGCCGATAGCGCACTTGATGAAGAGTTCGTCCCATGCGGCAGCGGCCTGCGGGGTCTGTACGCAGTACTGGCTGGTGTAGGTCCAGGGGGAGGTGTAGGCGAAGTTGGTGTTTTCCCAAGGAGCCTCGAAGTTCATGTAGATGCCGCCCGCGGCAAGCATCTCGTAGTTCATCGTGTCGCGCCTGAGGTTTTCGTACACGGTGTTCCACGGAACCGCCTGGAGGTTGATCTCGATGCGGTCTATCCCGAACAGCCGCTGCAGGGAGTCCTGCACGAATTCAGCCCAAAGCACGCTCTGCTCGTTTCCGTCGAAGAACTGCATCTCCATGGTTATTTTACGGTTACCGTTGGCCTGGTATGCCCTGTTAAAGTAGTCCACGGCAAGCGCCGGGTCGTAGCCGGTCTCGGTTATCGGGTGGCCGTCGATGCGGATAGCGCTGACGCCGGGCTGGTCGAAGTAGCTCACCAGTTTGGTGGTATCGTTGCGATCCCAAACCGTGGTGATGAAGGGATTCATCCGCGCGCAGATCGCGTCCGCGAAGCGGATTGTGTCCATGATAGTCTTCCTGTCTATGCCCCAATAAATAGCGTAGCGGAAATTCGGGTTTTGTAAAATGGGGTTGGTGGTACTGAACGGATTCAGGAAGACGCCGTAATTGGAGCTGTTGTAGGTGTAAAACAGACCGGGGTAATCGTTGAAACGCGCCGTGCTGGCGTTGACGCTGTCGATTTCGCCGTTTTCATACAACTGAATGGCGACGTTAGTTTCGGTTACGTAGTTGTAGGTTACGCGGTCGGGGGTGAACATGCTCTCAAGCGGGGACGAACCGGCCGGACGTTTCTCATACTCGATGTACTGTCCTTCGATCCACCTGGAAACACGGTAGGTGCCGGAAGCGGAGAAACGGTCAAGGGTGGTGCCGTAGGTGGTCTCCGTGCCGTCCGCGTTCATCAGCGCCGCGTACATCGTTGGGTGCACGATCGAAGAGCCGATCCAGCCGAAAATCCCCATCGCCTCGTTCACATTCACAGGGCAGTATTCCTCTGTATAGGTGACGATGATGGTGTACGCGTCGACTACCTCAAAGCCCACGTCCTCCCACGCGCACTCGCCCTCAAGGTACGCTTCCAGGTTCACGAGTTCGTAGCCCGTGTTTCTGTTGAGGAGCTTGGGGTCGTGCAGCATCTTGTACGAGTATTCGTAGGTGTAGGCGTCGATAGGTGTGCCGTCTTCAAAGGTGAGCCCGCGCCGCAGGGTGTGCTTCCAGATCAGGTACTCGGTATCCAGCATCTCGGGGAAGTTGGCGGCAATCTCGGGGAAATAGACCCTGGTCTGGGTCCTCTCGTCGATGGCCTGGGTGTAAAGGTTGGCGCTGATCCTCGACATCAATTCGTACTCGGTCATGAGACGGTGGGGGTTCAGGGTCTCCGGAAGCCTCGTGATCGTCAGGCGGAGTACCTTCTCCGCCGGCGCGGCCGAGCCGGCTGTCTGGGTCGTCGTGCCTCTGTCCCCGCATGCGCCAAGCATAAGCGCGGCGGCCAGAAGCAATGCAAAAGATCCTATTGGATATCCTTTTGTTTTCATGGTTCTTTCTCCTTCCGTTGTTAGAAAGTATATTTATACCATATTTCTAAATAATCATTCAATTACTTTTGAGATATTTCTTTTTCACAAAATTTATCGCGCAGCTTTGCCGCGTAACCGGAACAACGTATCCGCCGCCGCTTTTTTGTACGTAACGTTCCGCCCGTTTTTCGATTGTTCCGATCATGGAATTGTCCGCGCCGATCTGCCAGGATATGAAACGAACCGCCTCTTCCATGTTGTCCAGCGGCTGCCCGAATTCGTAAACCTTTTTCTCGCACGTCACGCGGGCGCCCAAAGCCTCAAGGCAGCCCCTCACGAAGCAGCCGTTATGGCATTTCTCATAGTCGGTGGTGACGCCAAGCTCTTCTTTAAGTTCATGGAACGATTCGTCAAAGCGGGAAACCGGCGCCCGGCAGGCTATAAGCCCTCCTCTGTCCGCCGACTCAAAGATGAGTTTCAGGTTCTCAGGGGAGCGCGCTGCCTGCGGAACGTGCAGCGCGAGAACAATGTCCGCCTTGACAGGAACCGCGAGCGGCCAGGCGTCGTGTTTTACTACGATGTTTGTGATATTGCGTTCTTTGACCTGGGCCGCAAGGCAGGCCAGCGCGTCCTCGTTCTTGTCCAGCGCGATGACCTGTTTGCACCAGGGTGAAACCATGATCGAAGCCGCGCCGATTCCGCAGCCAAGATCCAAAACGGTATCGCTTACCGTGACATGCGCTTTTATAAGGCTTCCATAAGGACCGGCGGGGTAGTTATACATTTCGCAGGCGTCGCGGTACCAACGGTAACGATCATCTTTTTTAGGTTCGCATTGTTCGTGGTGCAATTCTTTCCTTTTTTCGTCTTCCTCCGTGAACTCCGTGATTCTTCCCTCCGTGCCCTCCGTGTTTTTTTCTTCTGTTCGTTTAGGTTCGTGTCGTTCGTGGTAAATTCTTCCCTCTTCTCTTACCAGGTTTCCATTGCCTTCTTGAAGGCCGCCCCTGAAGCTGTGATGATCTTCTCGTCCACACAATAGGCGAAACGCAACCAGCCCGGCTTGCCGAAGGCCGAACCCGGAACTCCCAGGATGAGGTGTTTTTTCAGGTGGTCGACAAAAACACGATCGTCGCCGCTGGGTTCTCCGTGGTTTTTTTTCGGGACCTTGCAGAAAAGATAAAACGCCCCCTCGGGTTTGGCGTATTCGATTCCCGCTTCATCGAGGATTTTTGTGAAGGCCAGGCGGCGGCGGGCGTAAATATCGATATCCACCCTGGCGTACACGAGTTCCGCGACAATACGCTGCATCAGGGCCGGCGCGTTTACAAAACCCAGAATACGGGTGGCGTAGATTAACGCGCCGACGAGGTTCTCTTTATCAGCGACCTCCGGGCCGACGGCTATGTAACCGATTCGTTCCCCTGGCAGGGAGAGGTTCTTGGAATAAGAACTGACCACTATGGATTCCCGGTACGCGGAAAGTATGGGCGGAACGACCGTGCCTTCGTAGACAAGTTCCCGGTAAGGCTCGTCGGAGACAAGGTAGGGCGCATGGCCGCACTTCTGCCCGTGCTCGTTCATGGCTTCCGCGAGGCGGGCGATGGTTTCGGCAGGGTACACGCGGCCTGTGGGGTTGTGCGGGGAATTTACAAGCACCGCCGCGGTTTTTGGGGAGAGTTTTGCCTTTACGGCGTCCACGTCGAGGTTAAAATCCGGCAGGGCGTCAACTTCAAGCAGGCGTCCCCCGTGGTTGGCGACATAAGCGCGGTATTCCATGAAATAGGGCCTGGAAACAATGACCTCGTCCCCCGCGTTCAAAATGGACTTGAAGACCACGTTTAGCCCTCCGGCGGCGCCGCAGGACATCACAAGGTGTGAACCGTCGATATCCACCCCATGTTCCGCCGACGCCTTGCGCGCCAGGGTTTCCCTGACATCGGGATAGCCCGCGTTTGGCATATACCCATGGGAGCCTTTTTTATCTTCTTCNGCGAGTTTCGTAAAAACCCGATGAAAGGCGGGCGGCGGCTCAAGATCGGGGTTCCCGATGGAGAAATCGAAGACATTACCGGCGCCATACCGTTTTTTTAGTAAAATGCCTTCCTCGAACATCTTCCGAATCATGGACTGGGAACCAAGGGCTTCCTTGACCAAATCAGCTACAGGCATGAAAAACTCCTTACCATCGAATATTATATCAAATTAATATAAATAACAAAAAAAATCCAATTTTTTTTTGTTTTTTCTGAAAAAGGGGATATGTTTATTAATGACGGATCTTACAAATTTAAGCGAGGAACAAAATGGCTGAAATTCAGGATTTCATCAGGTGGGACGGAAACATGAGACTTGGCATCCCGATACTTGATGAGCAACACGTGAATCTGGTCAGGATTGTGGACAATCTGCAACTGACCTGTAAAAAAGGTACCGAGCATGCCCATGATCGCTTCATTGGCGCGGCTAATGAGGCGATTGAGTATATAAAGTACCACTTCGCGACCGAAGAAAAACTGATGAAGCTTTTGGGGTACCCCAATTACAATGAACACATTAATGAACACAAGGATTGTCTTTGGGATCTTTTGTACAGTACCAGCCAATTCAAAGATCAGCAAAATGCCGACTTCCGGCAGTTTGTGATTTTTCTGAATGAGTGGATTGTAACTCATATTTCCGATTCCGACAGGCACTTCGCCAATTACTTTTTCAGTATGCAGCATCACAGCAAACTGAAAGTGCTTGCCGTGGGTGGTTTGGCTTAATTTAACACGGCCCGATTAAAACTTGAGTAACGGGTGGGTAGGCGTCACTGCGAAAACGTTTGGAGAACCCGGCGCCGGAGCCCCCTGCCCACTGAAATCATCAAGCATAGATTAACCTTGAAAGCTTGGCGTTTCAGTGGGCAGGCCGTCTCTCACTTCAAGGACAGCCCTACGGGCTGCTTATTCTACAGGTCTCCTATGCCGGAGAGCCCAAAGATGTTTTCTCAGTGCCGCCTACCCACCCATTCACCAAGATTATTCGGAATCACTTATGCCAACTACACGGCAAAACTACAGTTTTTAAATGGGGAAGAGGGCGTCTTCATTATTCCAGAAAAAGTGACTGGCACCCCTCGGTTGCCTTTCTTATTCAAAGCGGTGCCTAACCTCCCATATACAGGTATTTTAACTATTTGTATAATACACACCATAGTGGCTGGGCAATGCCATAGCGAGAGCCTCTGGAATTCCCCGGCGCCGAAGACGAGCGGAATATGCAAAACCTTAGAGGGGAAAAAAGGCCTGACCACTTGATCCCTAAGCTTTGTAGGTCAATCCGTGCTTGATGATCAAGTGGTCAGGTGGCTTCGGCGCCGGGTTCTACAGGTAGCTCTCGCTATGGCATTGCCCAGCCCATTTTGTGGGTTTTATTAAGGGCGCCATGAATGAAGATATAAGGCATTATTTAGACTGGGCCGCCACGGCTATTCCCGACGAATCGCCGAGGTCGCCGAATAACCTTGCCGTATTCGGGAACCCTTCGGCGCAAAATAGGGAAGGGCGTCTTGCGAAAGAGGCTTTGGAAGGCGCACGCTCCCGTTGCGCCGTGGTTTTGGGCGTGAAAGCCGAAAAGCTGTATTTCACTTCCGGTGGAACCGAATCCAACGCGCTCTTCCTGCACTCGCTGCTGCTGCGAAAGGGAAGGGGAAGGCTGCTTTACTCAGAGGTGGAGCATCCGTCTGTAAGGGAAAACTGCCTCAGGCTTGAGAGATTGGGTTTGTCCGTAGGCGTGATTGGGGTTGAGAGAGACGGCCGCGTCAGCGCCGGCACCCTGAAAAAGGCGCTTGAGAAGTACCCCGATACACGTTTCGTCACGATAATGGGCGTTAATAACGAGACCGGCGGCGTCATGGACATAAGCGCCCTCATCGACGTGATCCGCGCCAATCAGGAAAAAACCGGCCTTCCCGTTCATCTTCATAGCGATTTGGTTCAGGCAATCGGAAAAGTACCCGTGGAACTTGGAGGTATGGATTCGGCTTCCTTTAGCGGGCATAAACTTGGGGGGCCGAGGGGCATAGGGCTCCTGTATCTGAAGAAGCCCCTTGAACCCCTATATACCGGCGGCGGACAGGAAGGCGGTGTGAGGCCCGGCACCGAAAATACCGCCGGTGCGCTTGCCCTGGCGGATGCGATTGAACGCAGGGCCAATCCCGAAACCGTAAAAATGGAAGGGGAAAGAGCCGCTTCACGCATGGCGTACCTCATCGGCAAGTTAAAGGAAATCAGGCGTTGCGCCCTTATCCCGGAGGACAGGGGAGACGATGACAGGCGTTTTTCCCCCTGGATTCTGCAGCTCCGGCTCCATGGTTTGCCCGGTGCGGTGGTGGTTCGCTCCCTGGACGACGCGGGGGTCGCGGTCTCAACCGGGGCCGCCTGTTCCTCAAATTCAGCCGAGCGGCCGGTACTGGCCGCGATGGGGCTTGACGAGAAAACGCGTCTTGAGGGGTTCAGGGTTTCACAGGGCTGGTCAACCGAGCGGGAGGACTTTGACGCCCTCCTCGCGGGCATTGAAAAAGCACTCAGCTTGCTTTAACTTGACTAGGTATGCTCCTGTACCTTATCAAGCCCGGAGAGCTAACCCTGAAAGGGGATAACCGGAAGAATTTTGAAAACATACTCCGCCGCAATTTATCGAACATGCTCAAGGGAACAGGCAGCCGGGTGGTCGCGGCAAACGGGCGTTTTTTTCTGCACTGCGACGAGGGCGCCTTGGAGAAAGCCGAAGACGCCCTTGACCGCCTCATGGGAATTTCAGGCTGGGCTAGAACAAGAACCACGGAGAAAAATCCGGAACCCGTCATCGCCGCCTGCGTGGAAGAGGGAAAATCCCTTTTGGAAAGGGGGATTCGCGGCTTCAAAGTCGAGGCCCGCAGAACGGACAAGAGTTTCCCGCTTGATTCCTATCAGATCCGCTGCCTCGCAGGAGAGGCGATCCTGAAAGAGGTTCCCGGCCTCAGTGTCGATGTCCATAAACCCGAAGCCGTCATTGAGGTGGAAATAAGGGACAAGGCGTATATTTTCGCGATGGCGCACTCAGGAAGGCGCGGCCTTCCGGTGGGAACCGCGGGCCGGGGGCTTCTCCTCCTTTCAGGCGGCATTGACTCGCCCGTGGCCGGCTACATGATGGCTTCACGGGGCATGGCCCTGGACGCCGTGTATTTTCACGCCTATCCCTACACATCCGATGAGGCAAAGGGTAAAGCGGTGAAGCTCGCGGAAATCGTGGGCCGTTATACGCAGGGAATTGTTTTGTTCGTAATCGGTTTCACGCAGCTCCAAAAGAGAATAAAAGAGCGCGCGCCTGAGGCGTGGAGAACTGTACTCCTGCGAATGGCCATGATGGAATGTGCCGAGCGCCTCGCCCTGAGCCGCGGGGACAAGTGCCTTATAAACGGGGAAAGCCTCTCACAGGTCGCGAGTCAGACAATCGAGAATATCACCTGTACGCAAAACCCGGTAAAGCTGCCTGTGCTGCGGCCCCTTATCGGCATGGGCAAGGAAGAGATCATTGCCAGAGCGGAAAAAATCGGGACTTACGAAACCTCAATCCTACCATACGAAGACTGCTGCGTTCTCTTCAGCCCTCCCCATCCGGTACTGAGGGGAGATCCCGAAGAGGCGCGCGGATTATACGAGGATTTGGATGCGGATAGCCTTATTGAAGAAGCTCTGGGAAAGGTGGAAATAGAAAAATGCTCATTTCCGGGAAATAGGGAGTAGGGGAATAAGGGAGTAGGGGAGTAAGGGTCGTTTAGAGAGCTAAGCTAGTTGCTTTCACCATTCCCGAGGAGAGTATTCACCTTTAGGTACGGTAATATTAAAATCTTCCCCTGACGGTTCGATGACATAAAAACCTTTTTTCAGGGCATAGGTTTTTACACTTTTGCTCATTGCCATTCCCGCGACAGCGCCCAGGTATG
>JGI24698J34947_10000806_pt1 | contig 15574 bp, 11 predicted proteins | sample TergutMp193P3_FD_34947 | JGI IMG/M metagenome (IMG submission 34947) | reverse complement strand
TGTGCGACGGGGTTATCCTCGAAACCGGCACACCGCAGGAAATTTTTTCAAATCCAAAGAATGAGAGAACGCGTCAATTCCTGCAGAGCGTTTTGTGAAGGCCCTCGTCGTTTTGGTTTCCCTCAGTCTTTTTTCCTGCGCCTCAAACCCTCGTCCTGATTTTGACGAGGCTGACTGGCTTGCGCGGGTAAAGTCCACAGACATACAGTCCCTTTACGCGCCTCACGTAAATCCCGACGGAACCTTCTTCAATCCCTGGATGCAAAGGCCCGAACGACGGGGCGGCTGGCGTTCCGGCGGCAGGAAAGCTTTCGACGAATTCCCGGCGGAAAAATACGCCCACGTGGAAAACGATTATTCCTACCTTGGCGATAAAAATTTCGACGGCATTTCCCATGTTGGCCACGCTTCGATAATCATCAAGATGAACAGGGAGACGATTTTTACCGATCCGTTTTTTTCAAACTACGCCCTCATAGCAGGTAAAGAACTAAAACTAAAATTTGATTTTACAAAAGTCCCGGATCGACCGGTGGTGTTGATAAGCCACAATCATTACGACCATCTGGACAAAAAGACCGTCAAAGAGATGATAAAAAAGAACGCCGTCTTTTTGGTTCCGCTGAAATTAAAGGGCTTTTTCACCCGCCTTGGCGCAAAAGAAGTGTACGAGCTTGACTGGTGGGAGAGCATACAGGTGGGGCCGCTAAAGTATACGTTTTTACCGGCCCAGCACTGGTCAATGCGAATAGGCCAAAAATCAGGCGCAACCCTCTGGGGAGGCTGGCTTGTCGAGGGCGCCAAAACAATTTACTTTTCCGGGGATTCCGGCTACTTTCGGGGCTTTGAGGAATTCGGCAGCCGTTTCGACATAGACTACGCCCTGATAGGCGCCGGCGCTTACGAGCCCAGGTGGTTCATGCACTACCAGCACCTGGACGTCGAGGAGTTCTTCCGCGCCGCCACTGAACTCAAGGCGAAGATTGCCATCCCCATGCACTTCGGGGTAATCTCCCTGAGCGACGAACCCCTGCTCTATCCCCTCTACGAAATCGACCGCTATTTAGCGCTACACCCCGAATACTCCGGGCGCGTCCGGCCCCTGAGGGTGGGGGAGTATCTGCGGTTTAACTGACCTTGAACTTCAACACTTCGCCGATCAAAATATCGGTTGAGTTTTTATTCTCGTTGGATATTTCATTGACGCGGTTCACCGCCGTCTTGATGTGTTCCGCGCCTGCGGCCATTTCATGCATGCCCCGTTCAATTCCCGCGGTAATGCCTTTGAGGTTTTTGCTCTCATCAATTACCGCGTTGCCCTCAACGACTATTGCCGCCGCGTCGGTGAGCACCGTTCCGGTCAGGTTCTTGAGCTGGGTTACCGCTTCCAGTATTTGCTTGCTCCCCGTTTCCTGTTCTTCCATCGCGCCCCGAATTTCCGTTTCCTGCTCGGATATGGTTTTCACTTTTCCGTCAATATCCTCAAAACGGTCCAGGACACGGCCGATGGATTTGGTGATCGTGTCGATTGCGCCTTTCATTTTTTTCACCATATCCGCGATTGTCTTGGACTGGTTGCTTGAGTTTTCCGCGAGTTTGCGGATCTCCCCGGCAACGACAGCAAAGCCTTTTCCCGTGTCTCCGGCATGGGCCGCCTCAATTGCGGCATTCATCGAGAGGAGGTTTGTCTGGCTGGCGATATTGTTGATCACCGAGTTGATCTCCAATAGCCCTTCGGCCTGCTGTGTGATGTCCTTAAATTCCGCAGAAACGGTTTCCAGCTCCTTTCGGCTGATGCCTGAAGATTCCTCCAGCGCGAGTACATTTTCGGAATTCTTTTCCAAGTTAGCCGCAACCATGCTGATATTGGCAAACATCTGTTCTATTGCAGAGGAAGACTGGCTGACGTTTTCGGACTGCTTTCTGATATGCCCGTTGAGTTTTTCGACTAACGCGATTATATTTGCCATTGACGTGTCCACCCTGCCGACCTGTCCGACCTGGCTGTCCGTCTGCCCCCTTATATGCTGGGTCGCCGACGCTATCTGTGAGACCGAAGCGGCAGTAGTGTTCATCTGCTGCGCCAGTTCCGTTTCGGTTTTTGCAAGGGAATTGGCGCGGCCGGTGATAACGGTAACCAGTTCCTGAATCCGCCTGAAAGTAAAGTTGAGGATTTCCGCCAGCCTTCCTGTTTCATCGGTGCCGGTTACCTTGAAGCGGCGCGTCAAATCCCATGTTTCGGCGATTTCCCCCAATTGTCCGACCGCTTCGTCAAGGGGTTTCACCATGCGGGTAATAAAGATATTGATGATAACGAAAATAATCAATACGACGGATAGTATTATGTAAAACAGAAATGCCATCGCGCTCCTGAAAACCATGCCCATATTGATCGGCGTCATGGCGACGATATACCAGTCAAGGCTTGGGATATAGCTCACCGCGTATTCGGTATTATCCGCCTCAAATGTGCGGAGATCGCCTGCTTTTATCCCTTGCGCGGCGCCAACTTCGTTGGCGAAATTCGCTATGGTGTCCCCCAGGCTTCCGAAATACTGCGTCAATGTTTGCCGGCTTGCCGTCAGGTTCCAGTCCGCAGCCCCCGTGATCATGTTGCCGGCGTTAAAGAGGTAAAAGGGCATATCTTCGCTCATATCCGAATATATGGCGTCGATAAATCCGGTTAAGTCTATCCCCGTGCCGACCACGCCGATTGCCTTGTTTTGCGCCATAACCGGCACGTTTATCCACAGCATTGTCTTTTTTGTTCCGATGTCGGTGTCTACATTAAAAAAGTAAGGCCCCGGATTTTTGATAATTGAGGAATACCAATTCGAGCTTGGATCGGCAGGATCAAGCGTATATGAAAATTCATCGCCAAAGTAATAATTATGGTCGGTGTCGTTTATCCAGAATACGTTATTTCCGGTAAACGCCCGCCTGTATCCGGCAATTTCATTGAAGGCGAGGCGTTCCAGTTCCGCGTTGTCCGGGTGGAGGAAATATTCCCTGATTATGGGAGAATCCGCCATTTTCAGGGCGATGGCGATTTCCTTCGCGGTGGAGCTTTCCAGTTTGGACGCTTTAAATTCGATGAGGCGTGACAGCTTGAGGATCACGTCGGTTCTTACGATGTTGTCCATGTTGATAAAAAACGCGATCCCGCCTCCCGCCAGAATGACGAGAAACAGGGAAACGGTAAAAACGAGGAATTTCTGTTTGATAGATGTTTTTCGTCTCCGTTCCGCGGCGGCATTTTTGCCGACGGCAATCTTGCCGAATGTACTTTTATCTTGATCCATGAATTATCCTTTTCTCCCAATTGATCTCATTTGAAAAAAACTACATTATGGCGGGAAAAAATGGGGGAATTTATGCCGTTTCCATTGTACCGGCATGCCGTTTTTTTTAACCTATGCTGCTATATTCATTAAAAAGCAAAAATAGTATTAATATGGTTAAGAGGAGCTAAAATGGACGAAAAAGAGCTGGTACCTATAACCCCAAGGGAGGTACTCGTTAAACTGGGGACTTCCGCCATTGCGTGTTTTGCCGGGGGCGCTTTACTCTTTGTTATGACGATGGGCGTGAGGTTCAGGATTCCCGGGATTATTCTTTCCGTCGGAGCGTTGGTTCTGGGACTCGGCGCGATTTTTTCGAAGGACAGGGAGGATAAAAAGCCGGGTCTTATAATTACCGGCGCCGGTGTGCTTGGAATGGTTATCCAGTTTGGCATTCCCATACTCAGGCCGTTTGCGGTTTTTGCCCTTGGTCTGGGCGCGATTGGCCTTATCGCGTTGGGAATCTGGAAAGGCATTAAATTTCTGCGGGGTTTAAAGAGCAGGCAATAAGGCGGAGGCCTCGTTGAAGTACCTTTTTGAAACCTACGGCTGCCAGATGAACCTTGCCGAGTCCGCCGCGCTGGTCATGGCCGGGCGCGAACTTGGCTGGGAAGAGACGACAGATCCAGGGGAGGCGGACCTGGTACTCCTCAACACCTGCTCCGTGAGGGCCACCGCCGAGCGGCGGGTTTTGGGCAGGCTGGCCCATTACGCGGCCCTAAAAAAGAAGAGGAGCTTCACCCTCGTCGTCGCGGGCTGCATGGCCCAGCGTCTGGGCGAGAGCCTAAAGGCTAAATACCCTGCCGTCGATCACGTAATGGGGACTTTCGCCCGCGCCCGCTTCCCGCTCATCCTGGAAGCCGTGGGGCAGGGCAGGACCTACGTTGAAAGCAATGAAAAACCGCAATTCGCCTTCTCCGCCTTTCACCATAACCAGGCCGAATGCTTCCGCAGTTTTGTGCCGATCATGCACGGCTGCAATAATTTCTGTTCCTACTGCGTGGTTCCCTACCTCCGGGGCCCTGAAGTCTCAAGGGATCCCGCGGCTATTCTTGAAGAGATACGCCTTGTCGGGGAGAGGGGAGTGAGGGAAGTGACCCTCCTCGGGCAGAATGTCAATTCGTATTTATGGGAGGACGGCGGTGGCAAAATCGATTTCCCGGGCCTTCTTGAGCTGATTGCCTCCAATCTGACCGGCGACGGGGTGCGATGGGTACGCTTTCTGTCGAGCCACCCGAAAGACCTCTCCCCCGAGGCGATACGGGTACTGGCCGCCAACCCCGTCTTTTGCCGCCACATCCACCTCTGCGTTCAGCACGGCTCAAACCGGATCCTCAGCGCGATGAACCGCCGCTATACCCGTGAGCAGTACCTCGACCTGGCGGAACGGCTTCGTGCGGCGCTGCCGGGCTTAAGCCTTTCCACCGATATACTGGTGGGTTTCCCCGGCGAGACCGACGAGGATTTAGAAGACACTTTGAGCTTGATGGAAGAGGTGAAATTCCTGTATGCTTATATGTACCATTATAACCCCAGGGAAGGAACCGCGGCGTATGATATGACCGGCCGGATAAGCGAGGACGTGAAAAGGGAGCGACTTTCCCGCGTCATCGCCTTACAGAAGCGGCATACAACCGGGATCCTGAAAAGCCGTGTCGGGGCGGAAGTTACGGTATTAATTGAGGGGATTTCCCGAAAAAATGCCGATGAATTAATAAGCCGCACTGAAAGGGATGAAATGGTGGTAGTCCCGGCAAGTTCCGGCGATTTGGGTTCTTTTATTAAGGTCACACTTTCATCACTTAGAGGTAACACTTTTAGGAGCACAAAATGATAAGTTTTATTTTTTTCATTCTGGTTTTTGCTGTATTTCTTTGTTTCATCATCTTTAATCTGGGAAACGCGAGTAATGTTTCCCTTGGTTTCAGGACCTTTAACGATATTCCTGTTTTCGTTACCGCCCTTTTTTCTTTCGCGCTGGGAATGCTGTTCAATTTTCCCCTGCTCCTTACAGTGGGCCGCAAACGGAGGCAAAAAGCAGCCGCCAGGGCCCAGGCTGAAAATTCCCAGATCGAAGGCGCGCAGGGTGATACCCTGCGAATCGCCGATTCGAAGGATCAGAGCCCAAAGAAAAAGCTCTTTGGACGCAAGCCATCCAAAAAGTCTGATCCGGCTCCCGACGAGGACAAGATCAAAAAAGAAAACAGCCCCTATGGGATCGATTAGAAGCTTGTCCAAAAACAAGCAGCTCTCAGGAATTTTTACCACGAACATCGTATCATCGAACCTTCGGTTCGCGATACGCCACGAACCATCACGAACAAAATGGGAATATCTGAGTACAAGTTCGTATGGTTTGTGGTTAAAAAATTCATGGATAAGGCATAAAAAGTTTTTATTGGCTGCAAGTCTTCTCTTTTCATTTTTCATTTTTCCCTTTCCCCTTTTTGCCCAGAGCGCCGTTCCTTTGGCTGCGGAGCTTTCCAGGCTTGAAAGGCTCAGTACCACCGCGTCGACCCGGGAACGATACGACGCCTACATGGCCCTTGCCCAGCTCCACCGGCTTTCGGGGAATCCCGAGGCCGCCCTTAATGCCTGCGAAGGGGCGCTGGCGCTTTTTCCCAGGGACGGCAAGGCCCTTCAGGAACAGGCGCGGCTCTTGATCTCCCTTGGCGAGTATGAGAAGGCGTACACGGCCGCCTCCGAGCTCTTGAAACCGGAACAGGAAAAGGAGTTTTCCCTGGCCGGCCTCTTCCTCGGCGCGCAAGCCGAAGCGTTCCTTTCGGGGAACACCCAGGCCCTGGCGGCTCTGGCGGCCGACCCGGATTTTTCCGGGTATCAGGGCTCGATTTACTATACAATCTGGCGCCTTTCGGGCCTTTCGTCCTATAAAAATCTCCTGACCCTTGAATTGCCCCAGAGCCCCGAAGCCGCAATCGCCGGGGGGAAGGTCTCCCCCGCCGCCACCCCCCTCTGGCTGCTTTACCCCGGCAGGGAAAGCATCGCCCTCTCCCCAGGTCAGGCGGTTCCCGTCACACCCGTCCAGTCGCCGGCTCCGCAAACGCCCACCTCACAGTCGGCTGTTCCCGTCACGCCCACCGCCCAAACACCAGCCCCACAGCCTGCGGTTTCGTATATGTCGGTTTTGCAAGCCGGTCTTTTCAGCCGCCCGGAAAACGCCCAAACCCACGCCGATTCCCTCAAAAAAGCGGGTTTTGCCCCCGAAATCTTCCCCCGCCAGGTGAACGGCAATAGCTACTGGGCCGTGTGCGTGCCGTACGGAAACGATATGAGTTCCATGATTAGAAGGCTGAAAGACGCGGGATTTGAGTCGTTTCCGATAAAGCTGTAAATTAGCAAAAAATACTGTAAACGGTAGTTCTTTTTTTTTACAGATACCAATTAGGTGATGAACTCAAGGGACTCTTACAGAAACTAGATTATCTGATATCCGATGGGAAAATCTGTATTCTTATTATAAATAGTATGTTATAATATACATGCTTTACCTCATAACTTCTGATAGTCTTTTATTATCAGAACAGATAAAGGAAACGCAATGACACCTGAAGCTAAGGCTCGCGTCAATATTGATAAGATGCTTGTGGATGCGGGTTATGTTCTGCAAGATATGAGCGAATTTAACCGTAGCGCTGCGCTTGGCGTCGCCGTGCGTGAATACCATACGCAAAGCGGGCCTGTAGATTATCTTCTATTTGTTGGAGGACAGCCTGTTGGCGTTGTGGAAGCTAAAGCTGAGAAGAAAGGAGTTTCCCTGTACAGTGTCGCGGAACAATCAATGCGTTACATTACAAGCGGACTAAAGTATGTAACCGGTAAGACGGATATTCGTTTTACCTACGAATCGACGGGCGTAATAACCTACTTTCTTGATACTCACGATAATAAAGCACGTTCTCGTGAAGTATTCTCATTTCATCGCCCGGAGACTCTCGCGGACTGGTTAAAAGGTGATGATACCTTGCGAAACAGAATGAAAGCCTTCCCAGCTTTAAACAGGCAGGGCTTCCGTGATTGCCAAATCACAGCCATTTTGAACCTTGAGGAATCATTTGCCGAAAATAAACCTCGAGCTTTAATTCAAATGGCAACGGGTGCGGGTAAAACCTATACAGCGATATCCTCTGTCTATCGTCTCTTAAAATTCGTAAAAGCGAGACGTGTTCTGTTTCTCGTTGATACCAAAAATCTGGGTGAACAGGCAGAGGGTGAGTTTAGGAATTATAGACCTTATGATGATGGACGGCTGTTCCCGGAGCTTTACAATGTGCGAAGGCTCAATTCGTCGTATATTCCGGTAGATACGAAGGTCTGTATCAGTACGATCCAGCGTATGTATTCAATTCTATGCGGCAAGGAATTGGACGAGTCTGAGGAAGTAATGTCGATGAATGAGCAGCCAAAAACAGGTAAGCCACATGAAGTCGTATACAATCCCAGTTATCCGCCGGAATTTTTTGACGTGATTATCATCGACGAGTGCCACCGCTCAATTTACAATATTTGGCAACAAGTTCTCGATTATTTTGACGCTTTTCTCATTGGCTTGACCGCTACACCGGATAACCGGACATACGCTTTTTTCCATCAAAATGTCGTTAGCGAATATACCCACGAACAAGCCGTTTTAGACGATGTAAATGTTGGACGTGAGGGTACTTACCTGATAGAAACAAATATCGGGAATAAGGGCGGTTTTATCCTTAAACAAACCGTAGAAAAACGTGACCGATTGTCTCGCAAGAAACGTTGGGAGCAGCTTGATGAGGACTTTACTTATACGCCTACACAGCTTGATCGAGGTGTCGTCAATCTCACTCAAATACGAAGTGTAATCAAAGCATTCAAAAAAGCTTTGCCGGAGATGTTTCCTGGCAGGGTGAATATCAATCCAGGGCAGACAGAAATCCCCAAAACACTTATTTTTGCGAAAGATGATAGCCATGCGGATGACATTATTAGCATTGTCCGCGAAGAATTTGGCGAGAGCAATGAATTTTGCAAGAAAGTTACTTACACCGCTGCTGATCCCAAGAGTGTGCTAAATTCTTTTCGTAATGATTTTTACCCGAGGGTTGCGGTCACGGTGGACATGATAGCGACAGGCACGGATGTCAAGCCGATTGAGTGCCTGATATTCATGCGTGATGTGCGAAGNAAAAATTATTTCGAGCAGATGCTCGGACGCGCCACAAGNACGCTGGACTATGAAAACCTGCATCGTGTTTCCCCGTCCGCAAAACAGAGAAAACTTGGCTATATCGTAGTTGACGCGGTAGGGGTTACCAAATCCCAAAAGACGACTTCGCGGCAGTTGGAACGTAAGCCGACTGTTTCATTAAAAGACCTGATGATGAGTGTGGCGAATGGGGCGCATGATGATGATACATTAACTTCTCTCGCCAATCGTTTAGCAAAACTTGACAAGGTAATGGTTTCTAATGAAAAAGAAAAGTTTACAAGACTCTGTCATGACGAAGGTATATCGCTTGGACTAATCCTTGAAGGAGATATAAAAGTTCCCTGTTCCAAAATCGAAATTTCGGTAATTGCCATTTCTGAAACTCTGCTAAACGCCTTTGACGAAGATGTAATAGAACCAGTCGCACGACGGAAATTCTGCATTAAGAAAGAAATAAACGTATCGGACGAGGAACTGAAAACTGTAAGCGAACAAATGGCGATTGCCGCTTCCGCACCATTCAACAATCCGAAACTGCGCGATTATATTGAGAATGTCCGCAAAATTCACGATCAGATTATAGATAATATTAATATTGACGAAATAACATTCAGCGGCTGGGATTATGAACACGCTGGAAAAGCGACAGAGGCCATCGATACCTTTGCCCACTTCATTGAGGAAAACAAAGATAATGTTGAAGCACTGCAAATCATTTACAACCAGAGTTACCGCAACCGACCTCTTACCCTGCGAATGGTTGAAGAGCTTTATGATTTATTACAGAAACCGCCATATCACCTGACAACCGATAAGCTGTGGGATGCTTATTCCATTCACCGATCCGGCAAGGTACGGGATAAAAGCGTGTTAAATAAACTCGCTGACATCATCTCCTTGATCCGTTTCCAATTGGGACAGACAACAGAATTACGCCTATTCTCCAATGAAGTAAATTTGCGTTTCCGCGACTGGATGCTTGTGAAAAATGCCGGGCATAGGCAGTTTACCGAAGAGCAAACCGAATGGCTCCGTATGGTGCGGGATCATATCGCAACGTCAATGAGTATCACAATGGATGATCTCGACTATACGCCATTTGATGCGAAGGGTGGACGCGGGAAGTTTTATCAGCTTTTTGGCAATGAATACGAAAATATTCTGCAAGAAATGAATTACGCGCTCCTTGAGGCGGCGTAAGCCGGGAGATCTATAGTGGCGGAAAACTCAAATGTCGGGCAAAAAATATGGTCTATGGCGAACACGCTGCGTGACGACGGCATAGGCAAGAGCGATTACCTTGAACAGCTTACCTATCTTTTGTTCGTGAAAATGGCAGATGAGTATTCCAAACCGCCGTATAATCGAAAAATAGGGATTCCAAAAAATTGCGGTTGGGACAGCCTGCGTTCAAAGAGCGGTGACGAACTGTTCAAGCATTACGATTATATATTAAAGATACTCGCAAAGCAATCAGGCACATTGCAGGAGATTTATACGGGAGCGCAGAACAAAATTTCCAATCCTGCCCAGCTTGCAAAAGTTATTAGTATGGTGGACAGCGAAAAGTGGTCGTATATGTCATCTGATGTTAAAGGCGACATCTATGAGGACTTGCTGGAAAAGATAGCCGCTGATACCAAAAGTGGAGCGGGACAATATTTTACGCCTCGCGCACTCATCAACACTATGGTTAAGTGCTTACGTCCTGAACCGGGTAAAAAAGTAGCCGACCCATGTTGCGGAAGCGGTGGTTTTCTGCTTGCTGTTAAAGCATATATTGAACGCGAATACGACAGGAAACTTAACAGCAAACAGAAAGAAGTCTTGAAGTTTCATACATTTTGGGGATGGGAAATTGTCCAAAGCACATATCGGCTATGTTTAATGAACCTATTCCTGCATAATATCAGTGATTTTGAAGATACCACAAATGGTGGTAAAAAGAGCCGAATCCCTATAACTCGTGCCGATTCTCTGCTTGCCGATCCCGGCGACAGATTTGACTATGTCTTGACGAATCCGCCGTTCGGCAAAAAGTCATCTATGACCTTTACTAATGAGCAAGGTGAACAGGAACAAGAGGATTTGGTATATAATCGCCAAGATTTCTGGGCGACAACATCAAACAAGCAGCTCAATTTTGTTCAGCACATCCGTACCTTACTAAAAACGACAGGCAGGGCGGCAGTTGTCGTGCCGGATAATGTGCTGTTTGAAGGCGGCGCGGGCGAAACTGTCCGAAAAAAACTGCTAGAAACCACCGATCTTCATACTGTCTTACGCTTGCCCACCGGTATATTCTACGCACAAGGCGTTAAGGCAAATGTGATATTCTTCGATAACCGTGTTGCCGGGCCATCGCACCAAACAAAAGAAATTTGGATTTACGATTACCGTACAGATATACACCACACATTGAAAAAAAACCCTCTCCGTGAAAATGACCTTGACAATTTCGTGAAATGCTACAACCCTGAAAACCGTTATCTTCGTACGGAAACATACAGTGCCGAGAATCCCGATGGACGTTGGCGAAAATTCACATATGACGAAGTAATATCCCGTGATAAAACAAGCCTCGACATAACCTGGATAAAAGCTGGTGAAAGCGCCGATGATTATACTCTTGCAGAATTACTTGACCTCATCAAGGAGAAATCGGCGGCTATCGCGAAGGCAGTTAGCAGTCTTGAAAAACTGTTAGGCGAGGTGGACGATTAATGGCTGAAAATAATGGTTCCGATTTTAACAACGCGGTAAACACCATCAAAGATGCGATTATCCGTTCACGCTATCAAGCGGCGAAACTGGTTAACAAGGAATTGCTCTCGCTATATTATGGCGTGGGCAAATATGTTTCGGACAATTCGCGTGGCGGTTATTGGGGAAAGGGCGCAATAAAGCGAATTTCCGAGATACTACAGCGCAAATTGCCGGGAATTCGAGGATTTTCAGAAGTTTCTATTAAGCGTATGCGTCTATTTTATGAAGGTTGGCAACCTGTTTTCGTAAATCGTCCATTGCCAATGGACGATTTGGTTCTAGTACAAAACTTGGAAAATGAGGGTAAAAATACTAGTCTTGCCCTGGCTGTATCAACTGTTGGTAATGACAAAGCTGTTGATCTGAGTTTGTTAGCGCATTATATACGTGGCTTTACTATTCACGGTTTTTCTGCCGATGACTTTTTTCGCGTAGGTTTCACGCACCATTCTGAAATTTTGGCGAAAGAAAAATCGTTAGAAGGCAGATTGTTCTACATTTCCCGTTGTGCCTGTGAATTTTGGAGTGTGGATGTGTTAAAATCCAGTCTGCGAGGCGATTTATACACAAAATTCGGTACTCTGCCAAATAACTTCTTACAGACTTTGCCGGAGTTTGAACAAGCCCATCGCGCTATCCGTGCGTTTAAGGACGAATATCTGCTTGATTTTATCAACATTGAAGATGAAATAGACCCCGATGAACGGCTTTTTGAGCGCAAAATTATCGCCAATATCAAGCAGTTCATTTTATCGTTCGGTAATAAATTCTGCTTTATCGGCAATCAGTATCGTGTGATTGTTGCCGAAAAGGAATTTTTTGTAGATTTGCTTTTCTTTAACCGCGAATTACACTGCCTTGTCGCCGTGGAATTAAAGAGAGGCGAGTTTAAACCTTCTTATTTGGGGCAATTAAATTTTTATCTCTCCGCACTCGACGAGTATGTCCGCCAGAACGACGAAGCCCCATCAATCGGTATAATCCTTTGTAAAGAGGCGAATCGGAACATCGTCGAATTTGCCGTGCGCGACTATACCAAGCCAATGGGCGTGGCGACTTATCGGACGCGGAACGAAATGCCAGAACAATGGCAAAAAGCCCTGCCGGATTTCGATGACATGAAAAAACTGCTCGATAGTACTACCGATGTTCAGGAAAACGAGTCGAACGAATGAATACAAAACAGCTTCGTAAGAAGATACTCGACCTTGCCATTCANGGAAAACTTGTACCGCAAGACTCATCTGATGAACCCGCATCGGTATTGTTGGAACGCGTCCANGCCGAAAAGGAACGATTGATAAAAGAAGGAAAAATCAAGCGAGATAAGAAGGACAGTACTATTACTCNTGCTGCTGATAAATCGCGCTATGGGAAGTTGCNGTATGAAATACCGGAGAATTGGTGTTGGGCGAAAATTATAGACATAGCTGTACTCAAAAGCGGAGGGCAATATCAATTAGGTAATGATGATAATTCATATCTTTACATTAAAGTTTCTGATATGAATAAAAAAAACAACCTGACAGAGATAAACATCTCAGATGTACGGTGTACCTGCAAAACAAGTGAACTTGTTCCAATAAATAGCATTATTTTCCCTAAAAGAGGCGGTGCGATATTAACAAATAAAAAACGACTTAATATAAAACATCCAATAGCTATAGATTCTAATATAATGGCTCTAACTCCCTTTTCAGGGGTTGAACTACTCTATGTACGATTATGGCTTGAGTCGTTTGACCTAAGCCAATTATGGACTGGAAATGTGGTTCCACAAATCAATAATCAAGATATATATCCTTTATACATTCCGATTCCGCCACTAGCCGAGCAGCACCGCATAATCTCCGCCATAGAATCAGCGTTCGCTGTTATTGACGAGATTGAACGAAACAAGACAGATCTGCAGTCCGCAGTCGCCGCAACAAAGCAAAAAATCCTCTCCCTCGCCATTCGCGGCAAACTCGTAAAGCAGGACCCGAACGACGAATCGGCGTCAGTCTTGCTGGAACGCATCCGTAGCGAGAGAGAAAAACTAATCAACGATGGCAAAATCAAGCGCGGTAAAGGCGATTCCGCTGTTATACGCGGTGGTGATAGCCCCTATTATGAGAAGTTGCCAAGAGCGTGGGAGTTAGTGTCATTATCTCAAATAACAAATCCTTTGATTCTGAATGATGGAGATTGGATTTTGTCCGAAAATATGGTTAAAAATGGCAATATAAAGTTAATCCAACTTGGTTCTGTAGGATTTATGGAGTATATTGATAAAGGTTTCAAGTATCTGACAGCCGAAGTGTTTTCTGAATTGAGCTGTACTGCGATTTATCCAAATTATTTGCTTATAAATAGATTACTTGGTGATAGACTTAATTTATGTATTCTCCCAAATATAAATGGTACTTTGATTACGACAGTAGATACTTGTTGGATTGCCCCAAACGAAAATTATAGCATTAAATTTTTGATGTATAGTATTGCATCAAGGCCTTTTCAGGAATCTGTTTTTATCAATTCGGCTGGTTCAACGCGGAAAAGAATCAGCAAGGGAAATTTGATTCAAATACCTATTGCATTTCCGCCGCTTGCCGAACAGTACCGAATAGTGACAACGATTGAAACTGCTTTTGAGCAGTTAGACAACATATCTGCCGCGCTTATGTAAAAAGAAGCACCCATTACGGAAGAGCGCTTCTTAAGGATTACCACGTTACGATTTTGTCAACTAAAGCCTGTTGTTCACTTGCTGTACGGCGCAGATAGATACGCGTTGTTTCGATGCTTTCGTGACCCATCAGATCGGCAAGTAGGGCAATGTCATTATATTTATCAAGGAAGTTTTTCGCGTAGCGATGCCGGAATGAATGCGGATAAACAACCTTTACATCTAGACCGTATTTTCTGGCATAATTCTTCAACTGTTGAGAGATTCCGCGAGGGGTAATCCGTTCGCCGAAACGGTTTAGGAAGAGATACCCGGAAATTCGGTTTTCTTCCTTCAGCCAGTCGGCAGTTTCTGTCCGCAGTATTTTAGGGATATAGAGCCGCCGTAGCTTACCGCCTTTAGTATATAGGTCAAAATAGCCGATTTCGACATGTTCTGACTTTATTTGAACCAGTTCGCTTACCCGTGCTCCAGTCGCCGCCAGATACCAAACGACAAAATACCATTGCTTGTTTTCATCGTTTTTCAATGAGTTTCTAAGGAACGTATAATCAGCATTACTTATGACATTTTCCAAGAAATTCTTCTGCTGAATCTTGACGAATTTGAGTTGGAGCTTGTCTTTGTCCAAGAATTCAAGATACTTGTTGATTGCCTGAATCCGCAAATTGACGGTTTTCGGTTTATACCGTTCCAGTAAGTACCCTTTGTAGGCAAGCAGGTTTTTCATACTCATCTTGTCGTAATGTGATTGGAAATAATTCACCGTCCACAAATACGATGTGATGGTGTTCTCTGAAAGATTTCCCTTCAGTAAATGAACCCTAAATTGTTCTTTCATTTTGATCTCCATGAAAACAAGATAAACGGCGATTAAACACTCGTTCATTGTATTGTGGAGATTTGAAATGCTTTTGTATCTATAATAATACTTGTAAGAACCTTAGTTGATATTTTTATTAATTTCATTGAGATATGTTAATACATTTTCAATGATTTCTGTAATCCTGCATTGTTCAGTAAGCGGCGGAATTGGTACAAGTTGCTGTCGTACTACATCGGTAGTAATAGCAATAAAAGTCGTTCCCGTGGCTTGAGTTACAAAACTATCATAGAACGCAGTCAACCAATGAAACAGGAAATCAACTGACATATTACCAAGTGGGGAAAGTGCACACAAACCGCGCCCGATAACGATTGTACGGTTTGTGATATTTACAATTCCGACAGGTGCACGGACACAGAGCAAAACGGAATTTTTATCCACTATTTTATTACTTTCACTCGTATATTGCCTTGATTCCGCTAAAAAACGGTCAGTAAAGAATATCTTGCCTTGATGAAACTCAACCCCCTCTGCATTATCTGTTACAGAATCACCAGCAGGTGATTGCCCCATTATGATATTCGTCACATTGTCTAATCTTGCCCAAACCCATCCATCAGGAACATCAAACGGTATCTGGGCGTCAATGAAAGCAACCTTGTCGTCTATCTTCTCATAATAGGGGCTATCACCACCGCGTATAACAGCGGAATCGCCTTTACCGCGCTTGATTTTGCCATCGTTGATTAGTTTTTCTCTCTCGCTANGGA
>JGI24698J34947_10000805_pt1 | contig 15588 bp, 14 predicted proteins | sample TergutMp193P3_FD_34947 | JGI IMG/M metagenome (IMG submission 34947) | reverse complement strand
GACCAGGGAAGCTATTTTTGAAAAGATGCGGGACATACTGGTTGATGAATTTGAGATTGATAAGGATGCAATCACTCCCGAGGCCAGGCTTTATCAGGATTTGGAATTGGATTCCATTGATGCAGTGGATCTTTTGGTGAAGGTGAAGGAATTCNTTCCGGGGAGAATAGACCCCGAATCATTTAAGAAAGCGGTTACCGTTCAGGACGTGATAGAAATACTCTACTCCCTTGTTCAAGAGAACCAATGACCTTTGAATTTAAGAAAATCCCAAAAGTTCTCTTTTATATTATTGCGGCTCTGTACCCGGGGCTCATTTTTTACGGTATCGTAATTCGAAAAATCCCCTTACGGCAGTTTTCTCTCTTTGTCATGGCTTTTGCCCTGCTTGCCTTTATCGCCGGCACCTCACGCCAAAAAAACAACCGCAGGGGAATTTCTTTTTTTCGTAACGCGCTGATTCTTTTCGGCCTGGGGGTTTTGTGCTTTATTACCAATTCGGCAATCATCCTTAAATTCTATCCCCTGTTGATGAATGTTTTTTTTCTCGCCACCTTTGGCATTACCTGTTTTTTCCCTCCCAATATGATTTTCCGATTTGCGATATTACAGGACAAATCCATAAAGGGTTCACTGACGGGAAAAAGAGTGGAAACCTACTGCTTCAAAGTAACCCTGGTCTGGTGCGTGTTTTTTGTCCTTAACGGCGGTATGGCTGCCTTTACCATTTTTTCAGGGTCCGATGTGCTGTGGTCTGTTTATAACGGTGGAATTTCTTATGGGTTAATAGGCCTCCTTTTTGCGGGGGAATTCCTTGTAAGAAAGGCGGTACAGAAAAGAATGCCCAGGGTCGTACCGCTTTCGGCGCTTAAAAAAAATACCCGTGACCCTTCTTCGGTGCTGTGTTACGAAGGCGTCTACGGCGATTCCGTTTTTTTAACATGGGCTGATTTTCTAAAAGGCACAGCCGGACTGCGCCGACGGATTGAGAAGATTGACAGTAAAAGGTGGCTGCTTTACTGCGATGATTGCTGGCACTTTCTTTTGGCTTTTACCGCGCTGCTCCAGTGCAAAAAGGAAATACTCCTGAGCGCCAATATAAGCCCCTCCTATATCGCGGAGATTCGCGGTAATGCGATCTTTCTTACGGATCTGGAGTTTCCCGAAGGGGAAATTCCTGAAAATACATTTAACATTTCCGCCCTGTTAAGAGANGGTTCTGAAATTAACGCCAGGACGGAAGAATGCCCCCCGATTATCGCTGATGAAACCTCCATCATCATGTACACATCGGGCAGTACCGGAAAACCCAGGGCAATAAGACAGCGACTGACGGAATTGGAAAACGACAACCATTTTACGCTTTCCAAATGGGGTGAAGAATTCCTTAAACGGAAGTTGTGTTCCACCGTAAGCCAGCATCATATTTACGGCCTTTTATGGTCAATACTTTTGCCCTTTACCGCAGGGGTTCCATTCAGAAGAACACGAATAGAATTTCCCGAAGAATTGGAAAAGCTTTCCGATACGGAATACACAATCATTACGGTTCCGGCTTTCCTCAAACGAGCCGTAGAAATAGAAAACTCAGGCGGCCTTTGCCTTAAATCGCCGTGGATATTCACCGGCGGCGGCGTTCTTGGTCCTGAAATGGCGCGAAAAACCGGTGAAGTTTTCGGCTTCTGGCCTGTGGAAGTATACGGCAGTACGGAAACCTCAGGAATAGCATGGAGGCAGTCGATCAACGGCCCGGAATGGACACCTTTTGACAACGTGCAGTTGAGCAAAAACCGGGACGGCTGCCTTGTTATACGATCACCCTATATAAAAGACCCGTCTGGTTTTGAAACCGCCGACATGGTGGATATATTGGATGACGGACGGTTTTTGTTACAGGGACGTATTGATTCGGTCGTTAAAATTGAAGAAAAGCGCGTTTCCCTTCCGGAAGTTGAAACCCGCATTTTGCAGTCCGGCCTTGCCGCCGATGTATGCGTGATCTCTCTGGAAGATAAACGCCAATACCTTGCCGCCGCAGTGGTTTTAAGTAACAAGGGGAAAGAACAATTCTCAGGGCTCGAAAAACACATAATAAATAAATTCTGGCGGGAATACCTCCTTCAATATTTTGAAAATATAGTGATCCCCAAAAAATGGCGCTACCTTGAAGCCTTGCCCATAAATGCCCAGGGGAAAAAACAGAAGGATCGTATCAAGATGCTGTTTTCCGGTGAACATTGGGGGGAAGGGAGGTCTGCCGGTTTTGACAGCCTCGACAATATAGCGGTAATTGAAAAAACCGGAAAGTCCGTTAGCCTGGAATTTTCTATTCCTGATACCAGTCCGTATTTTGACGGCCATTTTCCCGGATTCCCCATACTTCCGGCAGTGGCCCAGATGGAATTGGTAACCCGTTTTGCATCGCGGCATTTGGGAACCGGTGTTGGGCTTTCGGAAATACGGCGAATAAAATTTATCAGCCTTATCCGGCCCGGTGTACCTCTCCTGATTAATTTGGTAAAAAAAGAAAATGCAATTTCTTTTAGTTTAAGTTCCCGTAAAGGCGAAATAGTCTATTCTACGGGGACAGTTATTCTGGGGAATGAGTGAAACAGGGGTTTCTCATTCCCGTTTACCGGCACGGCGGGACTGCCTGCCGGATTGCGGAACGGCTTGCCGCAATGGGTATGCCGGTAATTTTGGTAGACGACGGGAATGAAGCGCAAACTGCGGCGATGCTTAAACATTGCGCCGTCAACACAGCGGAAGTTATGCTCATCAGACTGGAAAAGAACTCAGGCAAAGGCGGCGCCGTCATCAAAGGGTTAGAAAAGGCGCATGAGTTGGGGCTGACCCATGTACTTCAGATAGACGCCGATGAACAGCATGACGAGGGGGTGATACCATTTTTTCTCGAAGAGTCCGCCAGGCATCCTGATATGATCATCTGCGGGTACCCGGAATTTGACGAAAGCGCCCCCAGGAGCAGGGTATCGGGACGGAAGGTTTCCAATTTCTGGGCGGCGGTGGTTACGCTTTCAACGGAACTTACCGATGTGTTTTGCGGCTTCAGGGTATATCCGGTAGTCGCATCATTGCAGGCAGCAAGACACCCCTTGATTGACAAGCGTATGGGCTTTGACGCGGAAATTCTTGTGCGCCTTTACTGGAAGAAAGTATTCCCCCTTTTTTTCCCGATAAAGGTACATTATCCGGCGGACGGAATTTCCAATTTTCGCATGGTAAGGGATAATATTCGAATAAGCTGGATGTTCAGCCGCCTGTGCGCAGGTATGCTGCTTCGCCTGCCGCTTTTAATAATCCGCGGCTATAGGCGCGGGAAAGAGAGATGACGGAAAACCGGAAAGAGACTTCCCCGCACTGGTCGCGGCAAAATGAACAGGCGGCGGGGTACTGGCAGCTCAAATTTCTCCTTGTTTTATTCAGGGGTCTGCCGGTATTTATCCTGCGTATCATCGCGTTTCCGGTTGGTTTTTTCTATTTTCTTTTTTCAAAAAGGGGAAGAATCGAATCAAGACGTTTTCTGAGAAAAATCGCCCCCCTTATTAAAGACCCTGGACTTGGAAAAAAATGCCGCTCCCCTTTTGGTCCCTTAAGGCATATTATTTCCTTTTCCCTTGCCTTGGTAGAAAAAATCCAGTCATGGGGCGGCAAGTTTCGCTTTGAGGATATTCATTTTCAGGATGATGACATAGGGGAGCTTATCCGCGAACTGGAAGAAGGGGAAGGGGCTTTCCTTGTCTCTTCCCACCTGGGCAACGCGGAATTGCTGCGGGGGCTTTCAAATCTTGGCTGGACGGGAGTGTCCCGAAAAATACCGGTTACCACGATTATGGATACGAACGTAACCCCTTATTTTAACCGTATGCTTGAGGAGCTAAATCCGGAATTCAGCACGGACATAATCGGCGCTGATGAAATAGGCCCGCAGACCGCGATTCTACTTGAGGAAAAACTTGCCTCCGGGGGAATGGTGGTAATTGCCGGCGACAGAACATCCGCAGCAGGGGGTAAAAATATAACTATCCCTTTTTTCGGCCAGGAGGCGAGCTTTCCGTTCGGCGTTTTTTATTTGGCCTCCCTGATGAAGCCGCATGTCTATTTTGTCTTTGGCTTGCGCCGCGGGGATCTGTCCTTAATGCCGGAATACACTATACATGTACATAAAAGCCCCCTCTCTTTTGATTTTACGAGAAAGGAAAGAATAGAGAAAAGTACGCTTTTGGCTCATTCTTTTGCGGCTCTTTTGGAAAGCTACTGTGAAAAACAGCCTTTTCAATGGTATAATTTCTTTGACTTTTGGCAGGAAGGAGAATGACTATGGACGGCCGGCAGGACAACGGGCCTCATAATATTTTTGCGGAAGCGGAAATCACCGTTGAATTCTATGATTGCGATCCCATGAAGGTTGTATGGCATGGAAATTACCTAAACTATTTTGAAGTCAGTCGCCGGATACTTCTGGAAAAAATCGGCTATGATTATTCCGAGATGAAAAAATCCGGCTATGCTTTTCCGGTAATTGAAGCCTCCGCAAAATTCATCTCACCGCTCCGGTTCAAAGACAGGGCGCTGGTAAAGGCTGTTCTTGTGGAGTATGAAAACTGCCTGAGGATAAAATATAAAATCAGCAATGTCCAAAGCGGAATTGTTACAACCAAAGGGTTAACCACGCAGATGGCCTATGATATAAAGACCAATGAATCCTGTTTTGCCTGTCCGCAGGTTTTTATTGATAAAGTGGAAGCAATTATTAAAGGAAACAAACCATGAGGTCCACCGCCGCCTTCCTGGGGCTGTTTTTCTTTTTGGCGGGATGGGTTCATGCCCAGGAGGAAGGTGTTTTCCGCCATCCCCTGAACCCGCAGACAGAGGCAGCCTTTAGGGCGGCCTGCCGGCGCCTTTCGGGACATCCGCTTGTACGGGGAAACTTTGAGCAGGAAAGAACATTTAGCCGCCTTAACCGTTCCCTTAAATCATCGGGTAATTTTTTAATCGCCGAGAATCTGGGCATGGCATGGGATACGGAAAATCCCTTTCCGTCCACCCTTGTTCTGGGCAGGGATTACTTTATACAGTCAAGGCCGGGAGGCCAAAGAACCTTTCTCAGTGCCCAGGGGAACGAAACTTTTTTGCATATGGCGGATGCAATAAGTACGATGTTTTCCGGCAACGCCCAGGGACTCCTTGACAATTTTGAAATTTTCTATGCTGAAACATCCGCGTCCTGGGAACTGGGGCTTAAGCCGCTGGACAATGCGATTAATTCTTTTGCACAGAGAATAATCATGAGGGGAGATACGGTTATCAGGTTTATTCAGGTAATAGAACAGAACAACGATGCCATAACATACGTTCTGTCAAACTACAATTTTCCGGCGGAACTGAGTGTGCGGGAACGGGCGCTTTTTACCGTTCCTTGAAACGGTACTGGCGAACAAGCTGAACGGCCGGGAATTTTACCTATGGTTCCTCGTGCACCTGTCCGTTCCCCTGCTTTTATTGCTTTCGCTTTTTTTATTGGGGCCTGTAAGCATAAATACCTCGCTGTTTGATATGCTCCCAAAGTCAAGCCAGTCAAGGGCCGTTATGGTAGCGGACACAATCCTTGGTGAAAAAAACGGCAGGGAGATCATTATCCTTGCCGCCGCGCCGGACTTTGAAAGGGCAAAAAAAGGGGCGGTCCTTCTTTATGAAGAATTTGAAGATTCCCCGGGGTTTGAAAATATTTCCTTTTATTATGATTCTTCAGTAATGGCGGATTTTTACCGGTATCTTTACGATTACCGTTTTGTTATCGCGGGAACCAATACCCTTGCCCTGCTGGAAAACGGCAAGGCCGAAGAAATAGCGCAGGACGCGCTGGCTTATGCCTTTGGGGCTTTTTCTTTTTTCCCGCTTGAAAATATCGAAACCGATCCGTTCCTTCTTGCCGAGAGGAGGATGGGGGATTTCCTCTCTTCTTCCCTGTTACGAGCCGGGAATATGGCCCCAAAAGACGATGTCCTGGCCGGCGAAAAAGACGGGACATGGTATGTATTGCTCCGCTTAACCCTCACACCCCGAGCTGTTTCCCTTCAGGCGGACAGGAATATAATCGGCGCATTATATACGGCAGCTTCGGCCATAAAGGAATCCGGAGAGGTAGAATTTTATTTTTCCGGGATCCCCTTTCACAGTTACGAAAGTTCTTCAGGCGCACAAAGGGAAATTTCCCTGATTAGCACAGTTACGCTTACAATTATTCTGTTTCTTTTTTTATTTACTTTTCGATCCCTGATCCCTGTCTTTTCTTCGATCATAGCGGTAGGAATTTCGCTTGGTTTTGCTACGGCGACGGCGATGCTCTTCTTCAGGGAAATTCATATCATCACGTTTGTATTTGGCACTACCCTCATCGGAACCTGCGTGGATTATTCTGTCCATTTCTTTGTCCATTGGAAGGGAAACAGCGCCCTGGAAAACGGCGTAAAGATTCGCGGCTACATATCAAAAAGCATGGCCATGAGTTTTATCTCTACGCAAATTTGTTTTCTTGTTTTTATATTCGCGCCGTTTCCCATATTAAGGCAATTTGCCGTTTTTTCCATGGCGGGGCTTCTGAGTTCTTTTCTTACCAGTTTTTGCGTCTACCCGCGCCTAAAGCCGCCAAAGGGTGAAAAAAGGCAGCTGCGGCTTTTTTCGGAGGGAATTTTCCTTAAGGCAAAAAATATAGCCCTGCCGCGGCGCACGGGAACCGCCCTTTATATGGGATCTGTCGTTGCCGTGGCGGTACTTCTTGTTGCAAACATTTCATCCGTAAAAATCGATAATAATATTTCCTCACTTTATACCATGTCACCTGCCCTGCTGGAGTCGGAAAAACGGGCGGCGCAGGTTCTGGATTATGGTTCACCCGGCTGGTACTTTATTGTCACAGGCTCAAGTCAGGAAGAAACCCTGCAGCATGAAGAAAACCTTGCGGCACGTCTGGAAGAAGAACAAAAAAGGGGCAGCATGGGATCTTTTCTGGCAACTTCGATTTTTGTCCCGTCAATAAAAACACAAAAAAGAACGTATGACGCAATGAAAAACCTTCTCCCCATTGCTGCCGCGCAGTTTGAGTATCTTGGGTTTCCCGCACAGTACGCGCAAGCCTTTGAAAGTGAGTTAGCCGCCGTGCAAAGATACTGCCTCCCGGAAGACGCGCCTTCCCTGGCGGGAATTTCAAATCTTTGGATTGGGCAGAAAGGCGATAGCTGTTATTCCTGCGTCATGCCCCTAAAACCAACAGACGAGGCAATTTTCAGATCCATTGCGGAAGAATTTGAATATGTGCATTTTATTAACAAGTCAAAAGACATAGGCCGCGACCTGGACACTCTTACAAAGACCATTTTATTCTTCTTTATTGCGGCGTATCTTGTCATGGCCGCAATAACCTGTTTTGTGTACCCCTGGAAAGACGCTATTAAAATTTGCGCCGTTCCCGTTTTTCTTGTTTTGGCGGCCATCGCAGTGTTGGCAGCCAACAAAATACCTCCGGGCTTTTTTTCAGCGGCGGCCATTGTTCTTGTTTTCGGCCTTGGCCTTGATTATATCTTTTTTATGACAGACACAAGGGCAGAAAAAAACAAACTTACCCTTTTGGGCGTGGTTCTGTCGTTTTTAACAACACTTCTTTCCTTTGGGGCACTGGCTTTCAGCAGCTTTATGCCGGTTCACATTTTTGGCCTTACCGTTTCCGCCGGATTGGGCGCGGCCTTTATTTCCGCTATTCTTTTGCAGTCAAGGGATAATTGAGAAAACCACCGTATTTGCGGCCGTGTTTGTTCCCCTTCAATAGATGCTGCCAGCATATAGCGATCGCCTGAGCTTCCTGAAAGTTCGTAAAGGCAGAACAGAAGCGGCAGGGAAACGGCCGCGCCAAAGGCAAACGCGCCGTCGCTTATGAATGACGGGCAGGCAGCCATGTCAAATACCGAAAGCCCACGCAGTTTTATAAAACACTCTTTTAATGTCCATATCCGGTAAAAACGCGCATGGTCAAATACATCCCCCGGAAAAAGATACTTTTTTTCATCGGTTGAGAAAAAATCATTCGCTATCCCCATTGCCCCCGGACGGTATCGTATCATCTCTATGTCGCAGCCGGTGCGCGAGATCCCGCCGCCTGCATAGGAAACCGCGGCAATTGAGCCGGAATGGGAGATGCTAAAGTCAAATTCCCGTCCTGGAAAGAAAGGACGCCCTTGTTTTTCCCTGGCTATGCTGTTTTCATTGACAGGCATCCCTTCAAAAAGGGGCAAAATCCGCCTTGCTTCAACGCTGAGAAGACTTTTTCTCCCCTCTCCCTTGCCGCCTGAATTGGCGCCGTTGTTGACAGCGGCACCGGCGTCAATTGACAAAGCTGATAAACCTATATAATATGCCATAGTATTATTTTATGGGATTTCTTGAAAAGTTATACCCTGGAGGGCAATTTTGATTGAAAAAGAGCGTCTATTTGTCCGCCCCGGCTCTTGTTTGCTGTGCCGGGCGAAACAGGGATGAGTTATATAGATCCTGTCTGAATGGCTGGCAAGGCGGGTTTGTGCCGCGTGAAACTGGCGGCAGGAAGTTTCCTGTCGGGCAAATAAGCGGGGATCTGCCAACAGTTGATGTGCCGCCGTACCCGCCGGAATACGCAGGTAAAACCAGAATTATCCGCGTTATTAACGCGGCCCTGGAACAATTATCCATTGCTGTTGAAAAAGCCCTTTCCAAATATGGGCCGCAAAGAATCGGGGTGTGCCTTGGCTCCTGCGACAACGGCAGCGAAGCAACGCTAATGGCGCATAACGAGTTAATTCAAAATAACTCGTTCCCGGGGGATTACAGCCTCCGTTTTCAGAGCGCGTCGTTTTCGGCGGAATTTGTTTCCGGCAAGTTCTCCCTTCGCGGCCCTGTTCTCACGACGGCTACCGCCTGCGCATCCGGGGCAAGCGCCATTATACGCGGCGCGGAACTGATACAATCAGGTTTTTGCGACGCTGTTATCGCCGGGGGGGCGGATATAGTTTCGGATACCGTTTTTTTTGGGTTTCACGCACTGGAAGCGGTTTCGGACAGTTTGACAAATCCGTTTAGCAAAAATCGTAAAGGGATCAACCTTGGCGAGGGCGCTGCTTTTTTTCTTCTTGATTCGGATTCAATTTCCGCCGTTGAACTTTTAGGCTCGGGGGAAAGCGCCGATGCCTTCCACATGACAGCCCCCGGGCCGGAAGGCGCGGGCCCTGTACAGGCAATGAAAGCCGCGCTTTCTGACGCGGGGACAAAGAGTGAACAAATTGATTATATAAACCTCCATGGCACGGGTACAAATCTTAGTGACAAAGCCGAAGCCCTGGCCATGGGAGAAGTATTCAATGCCCTTGCTCCGCCGGCAAGTTCTACCAAACCAATCACCGGCCATACCCAGGGAGCCGCAGGGGCATTGGAAGCGGCAATTTGCTGGATGACATTAACCGAACAAAGAGGTCTCCCGGTTCATTGCTGGGACGGCGTCAGGGACGAGGACATCCCGTTTTTTAATCCTGTCGGTCGTTCCGGTTTGACATCTGCCTCAATCTGTATGAGCAATAGCTTTGCCTTTGGCGGATGCAATGTCAGCTTAATTCTGGGGAGGAAATCGTCATGATTGAAAATGAAGAGCTGCTTTCCATTGTCCCCCACAGGGGCAAGATGATGCTCCTGAGCAGGGTTTCAGGCTATGATCTGAAAGAGCGAACCATTGAAGCTGAATATCATGTTACCAGGGGCAGCCTTTTTTACGATCCCGCAGTGGACGGGGTACCTTCCTGGGTTTGTTTTGAATTTATTGCCCAGGCAATCGGTGCTTTATCAGGCATCATGAACCGGATAAAAGGTGAACCGTCAAAAATGGGTTTTATACTGAGTGTTTCTCAAGTGCGAATGGAAATGCCAATTATAAAAGCCGGAAATACTGTAACGATAAAGGCAAAGGAAATTGAAAACATAGATATGCTTTATGTTTTTACAGGCGAGGTTTTTTTAGAGGGCAGGAAAATTTTTGAAGGCAACCTAACGGTTATAGATGTGGGTGACGAACAGGCCAAAACCATACTAAAGGAAAGTGATTCAGGTGAGTGAAAAAAAAGTTCTTGTTACCGGGGCAAGCGGTGGCATAGGCCGTGCCATAACGCTGGCAGTATCCGAAGCGGGTTACGAGGTAACGGCTCATTACAACAAGGGAAAAGAAGCCGCAGAATCCCTGGAAAAAGAAATTACCCAAAAGGGCGGAAAAATTGAACTGATTCAATTTGATGTTTCCGACAGGGAAGGCTGCCGGGAAAAGCTTGAAAAATGGACAGAAGAAAACGGCGCTTTCTGGGGAATTGTCTGCAACGCGGGTGTCAGCGCCGACAATGCCTTCCCGGCCTTAAGTGCCGATGAATGGGACCTGGTTCTTCGAACTGACCTTGACAGTTTTTACAATGTGCTTCATCCGTTGATGATGCCTGTCTGCCGAAAAAAGCTGGGCAGGATTGTCACTATTTCTTCGGTGTCGGGAGTTATCGGAAACCGGGGGCAAGTAAATTACAGCGCCGCCAAGGCAGGCATTATCGGGGCAACAAAGGCTTTGGCTGTAGAGCTTGCCAGCCGTTCCATTACGGTTAATTGCATTGCCCCCGGAATTATTGAAACGGATATGATTTCCGACATACATTTGGATAAAGTGCTTCCGTTCATACCAATGGGGCGAATCGGCAAACCGGAGGAAGTGGCGGCTCTGGCGGTATTCCTTCTTTCTGAATCGGCTTCATATATTACACGACAGGTAATTTCAGTAAACGGGGGAATGGCATAAAAGGCATGAGAAGGGTAGTTATCACAGGTGGAGCTATAGTTAGTGCGTTGGGTGATGAGTGGCCAGTAATATTAAAGGCCCTCAAAGAAGGGAAAAACCGTGTCCGTTATATGAAAGAATGGGAAAGATATACCGGTATGTATACCAAGCTGGCGGTTCCCGTAGATTTCACCATGCCAGATTACCCCCGAAAAAAAATCCGTGGTCTTGGCAGGGTTGGCCAGCTTGCGCTGGTTTCAGCGGACAGGGCACTGGCAAATGCGGGGCTCCATGCGGACGATCCGGAATTAAAGAATGGCCGTTGCGGCGTTGCCTACGGTTCTTCCATGGGCAGCGTTGAGTCTCTCCTTGATTTTTACAGTATACTTGTTCTTGATGATGTAAAGAAAATGAGCGCTACTACATACATCAAGGCAATGCCTCAAACCTGCGCCGTGAATATCGGAGTATTTTTTGGCCTTACCGGGAGAATTATCACAAGTAATACAGCTTGTACCTCAAGTAGCCAGGCTATAGGTTTTGCATACGAAAATATAAAGAACGGCGTTCAGGATATTATGTTTGCGGGTGGAGCCGAAGAACTGAGTCCGGCGGATGCCGCTGTTTTCGACACGCTTTTTGCCGCCAGTTCCAAAAACGACAGCCCTGATAAGACTCCCGCCGCCTATGATAAAAACCGTGACGGTCTTGTCGTAGGCGAAGGAGCGGGAACATTGATCATGGAAGAGTACGAACACGCAAAAAAGCGGGGAGCGGATATCATTGCCGAAATTGTTGGCTTTGGGACAAATACCGATGGTACGCATATTACCCAGCCAAATCGCGTCACCATGGCCATTGTCATGAAGACGGCGCTTGAAGACGCGGGGCTTGATCCGTCGGTTATAGGTTATGTGAATACCCACGGGACCGCTACCGGCACGGGGGATGTGGCGGAAAGCCTTGCCACTGCGGATGTGTTTCAAAGGCNGGTTCCGGTAAGCACCCTGAAAAATTATATAGGCCACACATTGGGCGCCTGCGGCGCTATTGAAGCGTGGATATCCATAAAAATGATGAAGGAAAAATGGTTCTGCCCGAATATTAACCTTGTGGAACTTGATCCTGCCTGCGGGTCGCTGGATTATATTACCGGAACCGGCCGCGAGATGGATACCGAATACATCATGTCGAATAATTTTGCCTTTGGCGGAATAAATACGTCTTTAATATTTAGAAATATTTCTGAATATTGACTGCAAAACATATCCTGGCAGGCTATTTCTCCGGGAACAGGGAAGAGGCAATTTCCATTGTCATGGATTTTGCCGCCGCAGGCGCCGAAAGAGCCTTAAATTTTTCCGGATTAATTTCCGCCCCCATGCTGATACGGTAAACATATCGTTCCTGTGGATTATAACCAGTCCACGGGTCTTTTTTGCCAAGGCCGAATTTGTCGGTTCCGCCGATATGCACGGGTACGATATTGCAGCCCGAAGCCAGGGAAATGCGCGCAGATCCTTTTTTCAAAATTACTTTGCCCTGCTTTGGCGTTCTTGTTCCCTCGGGGAAAATAATCAGGCAATTTTTCTGCTTGAGGGATTCAGTGCATATCTGTAAAATATCCTCAAGGTTGCTGGAATTTGGAATGTAGAGAAGGCGTATAATCCCTCCTAGAATGTTATGGTTAAGGTGGGCGTTTACAATACAGTCCGCATTGGGTATTAACGAGATAAGCATAACCACATCAAGAATGGACGGGTGATTTGCGACTACAATCTTTGAAGAAAGATTTCGGTATTTTTCGCGGTTATCAACTTCCAGATTTGCTTCTCCAAGGCAGTGCATAATAAAAACAAAAAACCTCAAGGCGTATGAAACAAAGCGCCTTCCGTATTTCTGAAACCGTTCCCGCGGATGAAGAACAATGCGCATGAAAGGAAGAACCATTATTCCAAGAATCAACGAACTCAGGCCAAAGATAAAGAAGGAAATCCATTTCGCGAAAACCCGCCATGCATAAAGCGCCTTGTTTGATACTGGGGGCAGATCAGGCGGCAGCACGGTTTTCTTTGCGAAGAAGAATTTGTTTGAGAAAATTAAACGGAATGTCATCTTCTGTTTTGAGTGATGAAAGGGGGATAGAGAGAAGTCCGGGCTTACGGGACAGAAGCAGGCCGAAGGCCGCAGGGGGAGAACATTCCCCGGAAAAACACCCGTATTCCAGCGGCGGCTGTTCATCCGCATACACAAATACAATTTCTTTTGCCGTGCCGCACAAAAGCGCCGCCTGTACCGCTTTAAGTCCTATGGCAAAAGAATTGTTTCCCGGGTAGATTGCCGTGTATCCCCCCTTAAGCCCAAGGGCCATGGTTGCCAGCGCAACAGGCGCGTTAAAAACCGAAAGTGAAAAAGCCGCCGGACTTAATTCTTTTTCTTCTATCAACATTTTATTAATNTGATACTGTCTGGAAAGTTCCCCGCGAAAAGAAAGAAAAATTATTTTTGTATCTTCTTCCAGAGGTAAAAGGTNATGAATAACCTGTACGGTCATTTTNGAGATTTGGCTTAAACGCCGGCGGAACATGGAATCGGTAAAGGTAATTTCNGGTCCCTTTGTGCTGGAAGATATATTCCGCTTGCCCAAAGCCCATTCATCCCATTCGGCGGAACTTTCTACTCCAGGCGCCCATGCGCAAAGGCGGGCAACGTAAATTTCCCCGTTTGTCACGGTTTCCTCCGGCAACGAAGCAGCGAATAATCGTTGGGACCTATATTGTGCCAGGCTTCGATAATACCAAAACCGGTGTTTTCTATTGTCTTTGTAATTTCTCGGCTGTTGTACATTTTGCTGTTTCCGGTGGCCATGCAGGTGAAATAGAGTGAAAAGGCCTGAAGGGAAAAAGATGCTGCCTGGAAACGCTGCTTGTCCCAAAACGGTTCAAGAATATAAACGTCCGTAGCGGTACCTGCCGCAAGGCGCACCTTCTCCATAAGGCGGATAATTTCTTCAATAGAGAAACAATCCAAAAATTGACTCATCCAGATAATATCCGCCCCTGGGGGGATAGCCGTTTCCTCATCAAGGATATTGCACGCAAGAGTGTTAATCCTGTCAGAAAAGCCGGCCTTTTCTATTTCCTGCTCGGCAATGTTGGTTTGTCCCGGTAAATCGACAATAAGCACCTCTACATTCGGATCGTAACGGCAGCAGCATATGGCCCACTTTGCGGTATTTCCTCCTATGTCAGTGATTCTTTTGGGGCTGCCGGAAAAAACAAGGGGAAGCGCGTCTTCAAAAGCTATATCTGAATAATAATGATCAAAGGCAAACCAGCTTTTCTTTACCCGCTCCGGCAGGGCCGAAAGAACCTCATAAATCGTTTTCCCCTCGTAACCAAAGGTTTCAAGGCCGAGCGGCTTTCCGGCTTTTACCGAGCGCGTAAGTTCAAATGCCCCCTTGTAGCACACGTCATTTACAAAATTAAAGGTCCCCTTTGTCATTTCGTCTTCCAAAAGGAACCAGCCTGTTTTTCCCAACACGAAACGATCTTCTTCATTATTTTCGAGTACTTTAATTATATTTATGCCTAAGGCTATCTCCAAAAGAACCTGTGCGCCGCAAGGGGGAATATTNGCTTTTTTTGCCGCTTCATCAAGGGTAAGTCCTTTTTCGCCGGAGTCGGAAATGTCTTTGAGAAGCCCCAATTCCAGAAGGGCCCTTACGGCCTGAAAAACCAGGGGAGCAAAGGCAATTTTCTGAGCTTCGAATTTCGCCTCTATGGCCCTGATAGTATCTTTCCTGTAATGTTCGTTTGTATAATTAGACATGGTTATTGGGGTATGAAGGAGGTCACAGCCGCATCATTGAACAGCCTGGTTACGGAAGCATGAGCAAAACACGATAAGGAAATCATTAAAGATAAACCGATCCAGAGAAGGGGATTTTTCATAATTTATACTCCTTTCAGGTAATAGTGCCATAACCGTCCTAATATCATACTTATACTATATTTATTATGATACAGTCAAGACTATCTGTGCACGCCGTGTGAATGACACACAGCATCGTCTACCCGGATATGGTAATGCCAGGCTGTTCAAAAAGGGCTTTTGCCTTGCTTACGGATGATGAGGCGATGGCTTGACAAATATGACAATCCCATACTAAAATGAAAAATATGCGTGTNGTGAACCTCCTTTTCTTTTTTTCGGTGTGTTTCACCTGCATTCTTTCATGTGCATCCTCCTCNAGGCAGCGTCAAGCCAACGTTGCCGGAGANGATCAACTCTATATATATCTGACAGACAACTCAAAATTTATCTTACTGCACCCGCGAGGAATTGAACGNGCCATGGATATGGTTCAGTANATATCNGCCGAATTCGGAGGTCAGTTCTATTTTTTAAATGCCTGGGTAAAAGCAGATGAAAATGCAATAGAGATGACCCTTTTTAATGAAATGGGCGCAAGCATAGGGGATCTTTCCTACAGGGACGGCGCGGTTCATTTCTCATCGACTGTTTTTCCAAGGTCTCTTATGCAGTCTTTTAAACCGGAATATATTCTGGCTGATTTTCAACTTTGCTTCTATGATCCATTTCTGCTAGGCAAGTCACTGAAAGACAGCGGCCTTGTTTTGGAAATTCAGGACGGCAGCCGCCGTATTTTAAGCGGGAATAAAGTTATAATCGAGATTATNAAAANGGGGGATACTGTTAGGCTGGAAAATCATTTG
>JGI24698J34947_10000804_pt1 | contig 15599 bp, 9 predicted proteins | sample TergutMp193P3_FD_34947 | JGI IMG/M metagenome (IMG submission 34947) | reverse complement strand
ACCACTTCATCATGTTCGTCCCATATCTCGCCTACCAGCTCTTCGACAATATCCTCGATAGTAACAATTCCCAAAGTGCCGCCGTGTTCGTCTACCACTACCGCCATGTACGACTGTTTTTTCTGCAAAGTCTTCAGTAGTTTCGCTATTTTTATCGTCTTTGTGATAAAGACGACAGGCTTGATAATCTGCTCAGGAGTTTTCAAGCCTTTCATTACTTCGTGATAAAAATCTTTGAGCAGAATAATTCCCGTTATATTGTCTATCGTATCCTGAAAAACGGGCAGGCGCGAAAAGCCGGTTTCTATAAACAGACGATCAATTTCTTCAACGGTGCTTGTACTTGAAACAGCAACCACATCAACACGCGGCGTAAAAATTCCCGAAACTCTCAGATCGTCAAATCCGATTACCTGACGAATCATCTTTTCCTCATTAATATTTATTCCGCCTTCCTGCCTGACCTCTTCAACATAAGTTAAAAGTTCGTCTTCAGTAGTTGATCTGTCGGACTTTACCGGAAATATTTTCATAATGAGCTTTTTCCACATGGCGGTAATAAAATTAACGGGCGTAAGAATAAAAATGAACAAGCGCAATAAAGGCGCGGATCTTAGAGCGGCTAACTCAGGGGCTTCCTTTGCCAGAACCTTCGGCGAAATGTCGCATAAAATAACGAGCAGAACCGTCATGATCAGCGTGGCAATGCTTACGCCTTTAGGCCCGAACAGGCCGATAAAAAGCGCGGTCGCAAGCGCTGAAGCTGCGATGTTGACAGAATTATTCCCGATAAGCACAGTGGAAAGAATCTTGTCGTACGCATCAAGCATTTTCAGCGCAAGACGGGCCCTTTTGCTTTTCGCAGCAAGATTTTTCAGCTTGATGCGGTTTAAGGAAGAAAACGCCATTTCGCAGGTAGAAAAAAAGGCGGAAAAACACAACAGTACGACAAGGGAGATAACTATGCCAATATAATATGAATGTGAGTCATCCATAATAAAAGGCGCCGATCAGAATCGAACTGATGCATAACGGTTTTGCAGACCGCTCCCTTACCGCTTGGGTACGGCGCCGGACATAATAGCAAACATAAATGAAGCAAAAAGAAAAGTCAAGTAACCGCGCCGTTACTGTAACGGGTTCCATCCTGGAAGATTGTCATCATAAGCGCCGGAATCCTCATCATCCTCAGGCCTAAACTGAATAATGTTATCGGGGAAAAGCGCCGGCTGGTTTCTCGTGCCGCTTCCGGTGTTTCTGCCCGAATTATTCGCCGGTTCATTGCTTGACGGGAATTCGTCATCCAAAAACGGATTATTAGACCTTGTGGAAGACGGCTGATTTCTGTTTGTATTGCGCCCTGTCTGATTTCTTCCGGTATTTTGATTTCCACGCGGTTGAGGTTCTCGTAATTCTGGAAGTTGGTCATAATCCAATGTAGGCATACTAAGACCGTCAGTTAAAGACGAATTGGCAAAAGGACCGACCGTAGTGGAAAAACCTCCGTCATAGGAAGGAGAAGACGATGGATTGTTGTGATATGAACAGTACTGCGCCGGTTGAGTTCCCGCAAGGAATGGAAGCCACACTTCACCTTCATTGCATTTTGATGTCATCAACTCGCCGGACTTTCTGCATACGCCCGCGTCAACCACCCCTGATGGTCTTGGAAAACTCCGCTGAGGAAGCCCTTTGTGCATTTCGCGCATTAAGTCGCCCCAAACAGGAGCCGACAACTGAGCGCCGGTTCCGCTGGTTCCAAGAGAATTCCCCGGTTTGTCGAAACCGAACCATACCGCCGTGGTATAGTAAGGGCTGTATCCAACCGCCCAAGCGTCCGCCCAGTTTTGGGTAGTTCCTGATTTACCGGCTACAGGCATCCTGTATGATTTGCCCTCCTCGTCCCTGAAAGTAAATTTGCTCCCGCCGCCCGCGCCGCCCGCAAGAGTGCCTGACGATACGGTAAATTCCATTATCCTTGTCATAATATAGGCGTTTTGAGGACTGACAATTTGAATATTTCTCAGGCGCTGCTGTCTCTGCCGCTCCTCCCTTTCAACATCGAATACAACTCTGCCGTTGCGATCTTCAATCGTACGAATGGCAATCGGGGTAACAGCGCGGCCCTGATTTCCAAAAACGGCAAATGCCCTTGCCAACTGCAACGGCGAAGTCGCGATGATGCCCAAGCCCAGAGGATAAACTCTTGGGAAAGTACGGCGGATTTGTTCCTCGCCGTGTATATCCAAAAGCGCGGCAGACCTTTCGATGGCGGCGTCGAAACCAATTGTATCAAGTATTGTAAGAGACGGTATATTCAACGACAGGGACAGCGCATTGTAAAGCAAAACAGAACCCCTCCACGCGCCTCCGTAATTACTCGGAATATAGGGAGTGCCGCTGTCGTTATGAAACGCCATCGGGATATCGTAAATCATGGATGCGGCTGTAAATTTTCTGCTGTCTATGGCGGCGGAATAGTAAAGCGGCTTAAATGCGGAACCCGGCTGAAATCTGCCCTGGGTGGCCCGTATAAACTGATTGGATTCATCGTATTTGGAACCGCCGACAATTGCGGTAATGTAGCCGGTTTCATTTTCCATTGCGACAAGCGCGCCTTCTACTACATTTTGTTCCATGTTTTCTTTTAGCAGACCGAAACCTGCACCAGTCGCGTCTTTCAAGTCGGAAATGCCAAAGATCATCGCCGCTACATCAACAACCGGATTAACCGTTCTCGCGTAGCGGGAAATGGCTCTAATTTGAGCTTGGTCAGCCGTGGTGGCGCGAATATCCGTCATATTAAAATAAAGCGTCAAAAGATCAACAATCGGTCTGTAAATCCTTCCCGCCTGAACACTGCCGCTTCTGTTCGACGCGGCGAAAGTTCTATTGGCTATTGCCAGCCCTTCCGCCATAAATCTTTCCGCAGCTTCCTGATGCTGTAGGTTAAGCGTCGTATGCACTATATAGCCGTCGCGGTAATAATCCCTGGTTCCGTACATTATTACATCCAGTTCACGGCGTACATATTCACTGAACCACGGCGCTTTGTCTTCCCTGCTGTAATACGCGGAAATGGAAGGCCTGGACCAGTCGAAATTATCCCAGTATTTTTCGAACGAAGCTTCGGCCTCGGCTTCATCGGCATAACCAAATTGAATCATGCGCTCCAGCACAAAATGCTGCCTGCTTCTTGCTTCATTGGGATTACTCAACGGATTGAAGCGGGTTGGGCCGGAAAGAAGAACCGCCAAAACCGCAGCTTCGGCAAGGGATACTTCTCTGGAACTGTGGCTGAAGAAATACTTGCTGGCCGTTTCGACGCCGTAAGTACCCGGCCCCATCGGCATATAATTAAGGTAAATTTCCAGAATCTCATTTTTTGTATAGCGGCGTTCCATTTGGAAAGCCCACCAGAGTTCTTTTATCTTTCGTTTTATGGTGCGTTCAGTCCTGTCCGTGTACAGCGTACCGGCTACCTGCTGGGTAATGGTAGAACCGCCGCCCCAGTTTTTTCCGAGCATCTGTCCCACAAAGGCGCGTGTGATTCCCCGGATGCTGAAACCCCGGTGGTTGTAAAAATCCGGGTCTTCGCGGGCAAGAACCGCATGGATTAGATGACGCGGCAGTTCGCTTAAAGTAACAAGTTCGCGCTTTTCATCTGAGGCAAATTCGGTAATAAGAGTGCCGTTTATGTCCAAAATACGAGTCGGCAAAGCCGGCGCGAATTCGACAAAATTTTCCTGATTTCTGATATTCGCCGTTTGCGCCAGAGACAACCCAAGACCTACGCCTATCGCGACCACCATTAATATGGTAAAAACAGCGACTATTTTGACGGCAATGCCTGAAACAATGCCATTACCATTGTGATTTCCCATACTATAGATTACTAAAACAACATCATTCCGTCAAGAGGGGAAACCGTCGGTTCCCGGCTCAGTTGGCGTTCAAATTCCGCCTGAGCTTTCTTAGCTCAAAGATAATCAAAGTGCCGGTTAGAAGAAACGAAAAACCGTCGGCGACCGGAGCCGCGGCGACCACCCCCCAAAGCCCCCAAATTTTGCCAAAAATGAGTATGCAGGGGATAAGGGCGATACACTGCCTGAGCATTGAAAGAAAAATCGATATTTTCGGACGGCCTGTAACTACAAAGAGATTGGTTGAAACTACCTGGAAACCTGCAAGCGGCAGAAGCAGCATCATAATCCGCATCGCACGCGGCGCAAACATCATAAGCGCGGGGCTTCCGTCAGGCGCGAATACCCTGACCAGTTGAACAGCAAAAATCTGAACCACCGCAAAGCCAAAGACGCAGATTAAAGTAGCGGCGGCTATCGCGCCAATATACGCGCGCAGCACGCGGCGGTACAATTTCGCGCCGTAGTTAAAGCCCAGTATAGGTTGAGCCCCCTGGTTGATTCCGAACACCGGCATTAGTATCAACATTAAAATCGAGCCGTTTATGTTCATTCCCGAAAGAGCGACATCCCCTCCGTTTGCTGCCCCCAAAGCCGCCGCCCCGTACCAGCCGACGCTTATGTTGTTTAACAGTTGAACCGCGGACATGAGGAACTGGAGCAGAAACTGGGCGGAGCCGAAAGCCATGATCTGCACGACAACGGCAAAATCCAGATTGAATGTGCGGGGCCTTAATTTTACCACCGCCTTCTTGCTAAAAACAAAACTGAGTATATACATGGCCGAAAAAAACTGGGAAATAATGGTCGCCCATGCCGCGCCCTTAACTCCCCAATGAAACACAAAGATAAAAATCGGATCGAGAATGGTATTGAGAACTGCTCCCAAAATCATCCCAATCATGGAAATGTGCGGAAATCCTTGAGCCCTCGTACAATGAGACAGCCCAAAACTCACCATGAAAAAAACAAGACCGTAAAGGATTATGCGGAAATAATCTCTGGCATAGTCCAACGCTTCGCTGCCTTCCGCCGCGCCCATAAGAGAGAGGATCGGGTCCATAAAGAAAAGCCCGATGTTTGTCATAACAAGGCCTATGATTATCAGCAGGAAGAAACAGTGGTTAAGGGCGTTTTCCGCGTCTTCCCTGCGGCCCTGGCCGAGGCGCATTGAAATCATATTCGCCGCCCCAACGCCGAAGAGCATCGCGAAGGCCATGCCTATCGTCATAAGCGGCAGTACAAGGGAAAGCCCTCCGAGGGCGATTTCGTTTACCCCCTGGCCGACAAAGATACGGTCAACCACATTGTAAAGGGCGTTGACAAGCATCCCTGTTATGGCGGGAATTGAGAATTGAAGCAGTAATTTGCCGATACGCTCCGTGCCCAAGCGGCCCGCAGCATCACCTTCGCCTTCCAGACCCGGTTGAGGCACTACCTTTTCAGACATTATAAAGCAATAACAGAAATGTACTTTTAAAACAAGTATCAGCAAAAGTGCCGGTTAATTTTTGTAAGTTTTTTCAGAATTCCTGCAATTTACTGCGTTGGCAGTTATAAGCGGCAAGAATATCGCTTTATCTTGCATTTTTTATTACAATGGCATAATATCTTTTTGGAAATTTCTATATTTCCATTTCCGCTTAGGGGGTTTTATGAAATTGAGATTAAAGCTAAGCCTTATAGTGATATCAATCATGACTGTCGTAATAGCGGGAATTGCCATACCTCTACTGCTTGAGGCTTCCTCCATAAGCATGAAGCTGAGTATCAAGAGTATCAAACATCTTACCCTCGAACAGACCGCTTACTGGAAAGGAAGGGAAGACGGCTATATACTGATACTGCGTACTTTGGCGAATTTAATGGCGCATTATGAAGATATACCCGCGCAGGGCAGGCGCGATCGCTTTGACGATATGCTGTTTGGGACTATAACCGCCAACCCAATATTGGTTAATGTTTATACGGTCTGGAAACCCAACGCCATTGACGGCATGGACGCTCAATATATAAACCGGACGGGCTCCGGCCCCGGCGGACAGTATGCCCTGACTTACACCAGGGAAACAGGCCGTATACTGGCCCGGACTACCACCGATATAGCCGGCTCAATGGAATATTTCAACGGCCCCAACTCAAAGAAAGACAGGGTGGAACATCCCTTCCTCAGGAATATCAACGGAAAGGATATGTATCTGCTCAGATTGATGGTTCCTATCATTAATCCGCGCACAAATGAAACGGTAGGCGGAGTAGGCTGCCTTTTGGATATCGGAATAATACAGCAAAACGTAACGGAGACAATAAACGAATACGATGAAATTGCCGCCTTGACAATTTTTTCCAGCAACGGATTTATTATGGGACACCTTGTTCCGGATCGAGTGGGCAAAATGCTGCAGGATGTCGAAACAATATTCGGACCGTACATGGATGAAGCCGTAAAAGCCGTAGCGGAAGGAACAGAATTTCAACGCCATACATATTCTCCCGTTTTAAACTCGGATGTGGAACTTATATTAATACCATTCACCATCGGCAATTCCAATATGACCTGGTCTGTCATGATCGTCGCAACAGATAAACATATTCTGGCGGAGGCAAATTACATAAGAAATTTCACCATTGTTTTGGCTGTCATAGCCATTGTGGCGTCAATCACTGTAATTTCCTTTGTTTTGAAAAGCGTAACCGGGCCGATTGTTTTGGTAACGGGTCAATTGAAAGATATTGCTGAAGGAGAGGGAGACCTGACCCATACCATACCGATACATTCCAACGATGAAATCGGCGATTTGGCCAAGTATTTTAACGAAACCCTGGAAAATATCAAAAATCTTGTGGGCGTGATAAAATACAAAGTCCACGCGCTGACGAACACCGGTTACGAGCTTTCAGTAAATATGGACAGAACTCAAAAAGCGGTAAACAATATCTCATCCAACTTTGAAAATATAAAAGACCTCGAAGAAAAGCAGCAAAAAGGCTCGGTTGAAGTACACAACGCGCTGGAAAACATAAAAAGCTCCATCGACTTCCAGACCAAGCTGATAGACGATCAGAGCGACAGCGTAAACACATCGTCTTCCGCCATTGAGGAAATGACAGCTAACATACATTCAGTTGGGCAGACACTGGTTGAAAACAGCAAGCACGTGGAAAACCTTTCGGAGGCATCGGAATACGGCAGAACAGCGCTTCAGGAAGTAGCGCAGGAAATACAGGAAATCGCCAAAGATTCAGAAGGGCTTCTGGAAATAAACTCGGTAATGAACAATATCGCGTCCCAGACTAACCTGTTGAGCATGAACGCCGCCATTGAAGCTGCGCACGCAGGAGAGTCAGGTAAAGGCTTCGCGGTAGTAGCCGATGAAATCAGAAAACTCGCCGAGTCATCCAGCAAGCAGTCCAAAACAACAGCGGCCATGCTGAAAAAGATAAAGGCATCCATAGACAATATTACAAAATCTTCCAATGAAGTTCTCTCGCGTTTTGGCGCGATAGCTTCAGGGGTTAAGACAGTCTCCGTGCATGAGCTTAATATCCGTCATGCGATGGAAGAACAGGAAGTAGGCGGAAAACAAATACTGGAAGCCATAGCCCGCCTTAGGGAGATAACCATAGACGTTCATAAGGGCGCTGAAAAGATGTCTCAATCGGGCAGCGATTTGATCAGGGAGTCGGATGACTTTATAAAAGTGAGCAATGAGGCAATAACCGGAATGAATGAAATAGTGAGCGGCGCACTGAAAGAGATAACAGCCGCGGTAACCAATGTAACTTTAATGAGTTCTGAAAACAACAAGAACTTTGAAGATCTTAAAAACGAAACGACAAAATTCAAGACTACAACAGGGCAGGAAAAGAAAAAGATTCTGGTGATAGATGATGATGCGACACACCTGTCAATGACAAGGAGTTTCTTAGAAGAAATTTACGATGTAATAACCGTCAACTCATGTGAAGAAGCCCTAAAGTTCCTCTATCAGGGGCTTGATCCAAGTTTTATTTTATTGGATTTAATGATGCCTGAAGTAAGCGGATGGGACACATACAACAGTATAAAAGGCATAAGTAATTTACACAGTGTTCCAATTGCAATATTTACGTCTTCGGATGATCCCGTTGACGAAGATCGCGCCAAAAAAATGGGAGCCGCCGATTACATCAAGAAACCGTGCGGAAAGAGCGAACTGCTGGCAAGAATAGAAAAGAATATTGGCGAAAACTGATTAAACGCCGGCAGCGCCGTTTTTTTCAAGCCAGCCTTTTATGCTGTCCAATAAATTATCCGCGTATTTAATGAAGGCTTCGTTCTTGGCAAGCACCCCGGCCAAATCGCCGCTTTTGGACATCGCTTCCAGCTCTTTGGCGGTTTTTACCGCCTCCTGCGCGCCTATGTACTGGCTGATGCTTTTTACGCCATGCGCACTGACAGAGTAATTACTCAATGATTCCTGTGAAACGCCGCGCATTTTTTCAAGGTGCGCGGGCATATTTGAAACGTAGAGACGCAGGGAACGGAGATAAATATCCTGATTGCCGTCGCACAATTCGAGGCCGCTTTCCACGTTTAATTCAGGTATTTTGATTTCCATTAATACTCTCCTTAATAATGAGGAAACATGATACAATGTAACAGAACCCGCTTATATTTTCAACCATAAAGTATACGGATGTTATGAGGTGCAAAAGATGGAGAATAACGAAAAAAACAGCGTACTTGTTGTTGATGACGAAAAAATCAACCTTGAGGTTTTGCGCAGTATTTTAGGACAGGAATATACCGTCCACATGACAAAAAGCGGAGCGTCGGCTCTTGAAATGGCCGGCAAATACAGGCCGGACCTCATTTTGCTGGATATTATCATGCCGGATATGAACGGGTTTGACGTGCTGGAAACTCTCAAATCCTCCGACAAAACAAGGCATATTCCCGTTATTTTAATTACCGGCCTTGAAGGCGTCGAGTACGAGGAAAAGGGGCTGACTCTTGGGGCCGCCGATTTCATACATAAACCTTTCAGCAACAAAATTGTCAAATCAAGAGTTCAACATCATATTCAAATCGTCAATCAAATACGCGTCATAGAGCAATACGCCCAAAATATGTACCTTGCCATGAACAAAATGGAAGCCATTGTTGACAACTACAAAGGGGTTATCTGGAGCATAAATACCGAGGGCATAATAACGTCTTTTAACGGACAGTATCTTAAAAAAATCGGCGTCTCTCCGTCGTTTCTTATTGGAAAAAATATTGAAGCCGCACGGGCCAAAAACAGGCATCCTGATATTATTGAAAATATCGAAAAAACTTTCCGTGCCGGCCCGCAGAACTGGCAAAGCGAAGTAGACGGCATTATATTCCACTCGCACACAACGCTGATGCACGACGACAAGGGCAATGTAGCCGGCGTAGTCGGCAGTTCAGACGACGTTACCGAACTTATCAAACTCCATAATGGTTTGGAAGCGGCGGTTGAAGCCGCTGAAAACGCCAACCGCACAAAGTCCGCTTTTCTGGCGAAAATGAGTCATGAAATACGCACGCCTCTAAACGCGGTTCTAGGCATCTCCGAAATTCAGATGCAAGACGAAAGCCTCCAGCATGACGTAAAAGAAGCGTTCACGAGAATTTACAATTCAGGCGATCTTTTACTCAGCATTATCAACGACATACTTGATATGTCCAAGATTGAGGCGGGCAAGCTGGAACTGTCGCCTTCGCAGTACGATGTTTCCAGCATGATTAACGACGCTGTTTTCTTAAATCTGATTAAACACGAAAACAAGCCTATTAAATTCATCCTTAACGTTGACGAAAATGTCCCATCACAGCTTTTCGGCGACGATCTTCGCATCAAGCAGATTTTGAACAACCTTCTATCCAACGCTTTTAAATATACGGCTTCAGGCGAAGTTGAATTGTCAGTTAACGCAGAATACTTATCTGATTCTGTAACGCTCGTTTTCCGCGTACGCGACACCGGACAGGGAATGACCTCCGATCAGATAAGCAAGTTATTTGACGCGTACTCCCGATTTAATCTGGAAACCAACAGAACAACCGAGGGCACAGGCTTGGGCATGAGCATAACGCAAAATTTGATAGACATGATGAACGGAGAAATAAAGATAGAAAGCGAACTGGACAAGGGTTCCGTCTTTACCGTCCGTCTGCCGCAGGGCGGCACAGGGGCAGCGGCGCTGGGAAAGGAAGCGGCGGAAAAACTGCGGCAATTCAGCCTGAATTACAAAGCGGAAATTAAAAAAATTCAAATCACGCGCGAACCGATACCATTTGGAAAAGTCTTGGTTGTGGATGATATTGAAATGAATCTTTATGTCGCCAAAGGAATGCTCTCCCCCTACGGATTACAGATCGACACGGCGGAAAGCGGCCCCGAAGCAATTGATAAAATAAAACGCGGTACATACGACATTGTATTTATGGATCACATGATGCCGGTAATGGACGGCATTGAAGCGACGCAGGAAATAAGAAAGCTTGGGAAGGAATATGAAAAACTCCCAATAATAGCTTTAACCGCCAACGCGGTTTCCGGCGTAAAGGAAATGTTTTTGGCTTCTGGATTCAACGGCTTTATATCAAAGCCAATCGCCGCGCAGGAATTGGACGCAATGCTCAAGGAACTGCTTTCGGCGGAAAAAATATCGCGGCACACAGAACAGGAAACTCAGGACAGCGGTAAAGCAAACGCCAATTTTTTTGAAGAAATCGGCAAGACAGGCGAAATTGACGCGGAGGCCGGATTGAACCAGCTTTCGGGAAACAAAGATATGTACCGCAGTACATTGGAATTGTTTTACAAAAAACTTCTATCGGAATGTAATAATATGTCCGGTTTTTTGGACGCGAAAGACTTAAAAAACTTTATGATTTCCGTACACGCGATGAAATCAATGCTTGCCATCATCGGGGCCTCGGCTCTGTCCAAAACGGCGCTTGATCTGGAAACCGCTTCAAGCGGCGAAAATATTGACTATTGCGCACAGCAGTTCCCTGAGTTTAAGGAAAAACTTTTGTCGCTGGAAAAAAAATTATCTGCAATTTTCACCGGAGCGGAGGAAAGAAATGAGACTGAAAAATCCGGGGAAAAGCCCAAAAATGGGAAAGTTCTGGTCGTAGATGACATGGAGATGATACTGTTTGTTATAAATGAAAAACTGTCCCTTTACGGACTAGAGGTTGACACGGCGGCAAGCGGACAGGAGGCAATTGAAAAAATAAAGGGCAATGCATATGACCTTGTGTTCATGGATCACATGATGCCGGAAATGGACGGAATAGAAGCGGCAGAAAAAGTAAGAAAGCTGGGGAAGGAATATGAAAAACTTCCAATAATCGCGCTAACAGCCAATGCGGAATCAGGCGTAAAGGAAATGTTTTTGACCGCCGGGTTTAACGGTTATTTAGCAAAACCTGTCATTACAAAGGAACTGGAAAAGATTTTTGAAGAATGGCTGCCTTCGGCGGTTCGCAGTTAAACTTTCACCGCCCACAAACGCAGAGCCTGCGCGGCCCAGTGAACAACAAGCAGGCGAAGGCAGTCGTAAACGCTTAAATCCCCGTCAACAACCGCCTCTGAAAGAACGGATTTTACAACGACGCTTACCCTGCAATACTCTTCCGGCAATTCCAAAATCCAGCGTGATAATTCAGCGCCGTTATTGTCTTTGACATAGCCGCTGACCGCAGACTGGAAACTCTCGTTATGTGAACAAATTGCGGCCATAGCGTTCTTTGAAGTTTTCTTTTTCCCGCTCAACGCGGCAGATGTAAATTCATGAACAGCCTCGGCTTCGTCCATAGCCAAAGTAAACACAAGCGAATTGTCCGCCGCATAGCGTACAAGAATCTTGTAAAACTTTTTCTGCGTATCAAGGATCGACGCGATTGCCAAAACAACTTCATCCCTTAAATACTTAGGCGGGTCTTTTCCGCGCAAAATATCCAGCAATACTGAAATTGACTCGGTATTATGATACAAACCAAGCGCTTCCGCGCCCATAATCTTCAGGCGCGGATTCTGCGTATCTAAAATAATTTTTTCTATTTCAGGACGAAATTCTTTGTCCCCCATTTTCGCGAGCGCGATAATCGCTTCGCCCGCGAGCATATAATCGCCGGAAGCCGCAAATTCGCGAAGCATGGGAACAGCGGCTTTGCAATTGTAATTTCCAAGAATACGCGCGGAAATGTAGGCGGTTGTATACGGGTTGTTTGTAATATCGTCAATCAGCGCCTTTTGCGCGTTCTCGCTTAAAGTTTCCAGTTTTTCAAGCGCCCTGATCGCTTCCAGCCGCGTCGCAAGCCGGGGAGAACGCGCCATTTCCAAAAGACCGCTAACCGCCAGATGAGACGGAGTGTCGTGTAGCGCCTCAAGCAGAAGCGTCTCTTCGCTTGAATCCTGCGCCCTGTTCAATTTATCAAGAAGGCTGATTGCGCGGAGGTCTCTAAAAGAAAAAATAACTCCAAGCGCGCCCTGAAGCGGAAGAGAGCCTAAAGGTTTCATTTTGTTCTGCATTGAAAGGGCAATTATCGCAAGAACGCTCATAATGATAAAAAGTATTTTAAATGAAACAAACGGTGATATTCCCATAAAAAGTAACAGATCGATAAGAAGCCCGGAAAGAAAAGAACCTCCCGCGCCCGCAATGCCAAAAATGAAAAAGTACAAAATACCCATATCGAGTATTTTTTCCGACGGAATTAACGCCAAAAAATAAGTCTGTGCAATTCCTTCCGAGCCGAGAAATCCGAAGTTCAGCATAAAAAACAAAAAAACAAGAAAAAGAATAGCGCCCGTCATATTTTGAACGGCAGTCATGGGAAGAAAGATAACGGGAATCATGCAGACAAGGCCGGCGATTACACAGACGAGAAAAAGAGGCTTCGCGCCGATTCTATCCACAAGAAACTTAACGCTCAGACCCGCCATTAGATAGCCGAGTCCGCCAAAGACAGAGTACAGCGAAATCAATCCGTCGTTATGGGCAAATACTTCGCGTGCATAAACCACGACAAATGTTCGCGTAACGCCAGACACCAAAACAACAAGAAACAAAATCAACATAAAATGCCGCAGGGCATCCTGTGAAAAAGCGTCTTTGAATATGCCGATAAGATTCATCTTCTGGCTGTCTTTCTCGCCATGAGGCTCCGGAACTTTTTTAATCACATATCCGCTTATAACTCCTGTGATTACCCCCAAACTCAGCAAAACGGAAAACACAAAAACAGGCGGCTCTGTCCCCAGCACCATCGCTACCAAAAAACTGCCGAACATTCCAATCGCGCTGTTAATAATCTGTATCTTCGTCATATAACTGCCCCTGTCGGGGCCAGCCGCCAATTCGCTCAAGACAGGATTATTTCCAACCATTCCAATTCCCCTGAAAAGCTGGAAAAGGAACACGCCCAGCATAATTAACAATAACGCCGTCTTTCTCTGTCCGGCATAATCAAAAAACGGAGCGGCGATGGCAAATATCATTCCGAGCGACCGCATGATCCATGCGAAACTGAAAACCCCGATTATCGAAAAACGCCTGGCAAGCATTTTTCCCAGGGGAAGAAAAAACAGCGATATGTAAAAAGACGCTCCCAGAAGCCCGATATATGTTGAAGAAGCCTCCATGCGCAGAGCAAAAAGAGTTATAATAATTCCTACCAGCAAATTCCAGGAAACAGCGTTTAAAACATTGAAATAATTGTAAGCTTCGCGCGCCTTGCCCAGCCGGTAAGGTGAAAGTCCAGATGCCATATATTGAATTTATCAGTGTGCGGAATAAATGGCAAGTATTCACTTGTCGCTACTGCGCGTATTTCTGTTGCTCTCTCCGTTTTTGCCTAAACGGTATCAATCGCACTTGCGTTCTCAAGTACTTTACTGCAACGCGGTCTGTTTTAGTTTTTCGCTGATTGCTTCATCAATAAAAGCGTTTATGCTCTTGCCGTATAGTTTTGCCTGTTTTGCAAGGCTGTAATGGCGCTCCTTGCTTGTACGATATGTGATGCTTCCCTTAAAGTCGTCTATTTTAAACGGTTCGGGAATTTCCATATTATTGTCAAGACTTGTTGTAACATAAGAAACAAGAGCTTCTTTAAGGTTTGCCAGTACTTCCTCGCGAGTTTGCCCGCAAGTCATGTTGCGCTCAAGTTCAACTATACTGCCCAAGAAACATCCATCAACATCAGACCACTCAATAATATAAGTGTAGGGCAAATTTAAATAGAACTCTAAATTTTTTTCAGTCATTTTGGTATCCCTCTCTCCTTAGCGCTTCCTGTAATTTTTCCAACAAATACGATTTTAACGGGTTTTGAGTAAGAACAATTGTAACAGACGGGCTGTTTGGTTTTCTGAAAGTGAGGTGCGAACCTCCGGTTGGAGATGCATTAAACCCCAGCATTTCAAGAACTTTTCCGGCTTCATCGGGAGTTACGTCTGATTTGCCGTCGAATATCCTTTGTATAAGTTTATCACGCTTACTCACATTATTATGATAGCATTTTTGCTATCATTTGTCAATCACACTTGCGTTTTCATTTGGATAAACGATTACAATCGCTTCCGCAAAGGAACGCTTCTATCGCGAGTTCCAGAGACTGTTGTGTGTAAGCTCTGTGTTTTAAATTATAAAATAACAAATTGACGAAATCTCCAAGCCTTGCCCGAAAGTCCTCGCTCTGACCATCTTTATTGCATGGCAGACCAGCTTCTACCAATATCCTTGGCAAAAAAACACCAATTGCCACTTTTTCATTAATATCAAAATTATCAGGCACACCCTCAAGAAGCTGGATCGGATGCCGGCGTAAAAACCAAAAGAGTTCGTATCCATATATTTTATCAACATTGGCTCGTTCTATATCTTGAAAATCTTTGAGTCTTGCAATGTCGGTAAAATAATCAAGTATGAACATTTGAAAACTTTCTTCGTCTATTCTTACTTTATCCTCAAGCCCAATGCTTTCGATCACCTTGACCGTATCTGTCCATAAATACATAAAACGGTTGGGCATTTTATTTGCCGGGAAATATTGCAGGAGAAATTGATAGTGCTTATCTTTGATGTATCCGGCCTCACTCATTTACTGCCTCGGTTTCATTATGTCCTGAAATACCTCAGTTTGGGTGAACTCTGCCACCGCTTTTGAATCCCGTTCCTGTTTCGCGCTATCGTAATCTTCCTCTTTATTTTGTGAGCGCGACATGGTGAAACTCTGTCCATTTAGTTTTTCCATAAAGCGGTTTGCCGCTCCCTTGGCATCTTTATCTAACATTTACAGCCTCCCGAAAACACTATATTAGTATACACCTTACAGAAATTCCTGTAAAGCAATAAATAGCCCACTCCCCACTACCCCCCGTTACGGACAAGGCGGAAGCCCAGATCGATGTCCCGGTAAGACGGAGTGAAGTGGCCCCGAGACGCAGAACGGACGAACTGAGCCGAATCGTGCCAGCCGCCGCCGCGAAACACGCGGAAAGACCCCGAAGACGCGCCCACAGGGTCGGTCTGCGCTCCGCTTGCATAATTTCCGTACCAGTCCCAGCACCATTCCCAAACGTTTCCGTGCATGTCGTATAAGCCCCACGCGTTGGCTGGCTTTCGCCCCACCTCTTGCGTGCTTCCGGCGCT
>JGI24698J34947_10000803_pt1 | contig 15601 bp, 10 predicted proteins | sample TergutMp193P3_FD_34947 | JGI IMG/M metagenome (IMG submission 34947) | reverse complement strand
TCAGCCAATGTCTCAACGGTTTTCTGTTCAAAGCCCCGGAACTGAATCGCGCTGAACATCCTTCCAAGAACGCGGGCTGTATCTTCAAGCGACTCTTTCCCGCCTAGCTGAATGTCCGCCGTTGAAAGGAACACGGGATGACCGCCCTCCTCGCCGAAAGCGGTCTCAAAAGCGCATCTGGTACGGGTGGAACGTTTTTCAAAAAGCATGGCGAGGGTCTTGCCCTCGAAACGGCGGAAAACCTTTCCGCTTTTCGCCTGCGCCTTGACCTTTTTGGAAAGATTCAGCAGGTACTGAATTTCCTCAGGCGAAAAATCAAGAAGTGTGAGCAGGGAACGCCCCAACAATGATACAGACACCATAGCCCCCTTTTATAAAGTTCATTTAAACATTACCATTGACAGTATAATACAGTTTCTGTATTTTTGGTAAGAGTTTGGAAGATGTTTCTGTAAAAAGGTTAAGGTTGAGTAAGTTATGTCAATAGGCACACTTGTAAATAAGCTGGTTCCAAAGCGTCCGTTATACGCCCAGATGGTGTTTACAGTGCTTGCGTTTACGGCGATGGTTTCCCTCAGCTATATTTTCATGCGCAATACCATACACGGAAACCTCGTGCGAAATGCCGAAAACGTTTTTTCCCTTGCCCAGATACAGGTTGAAAACGATCTGAACAATCCCAAAATTTATCTGGCGGGCTTTTCGCGGACGGTACGNTCTTCGGTAATGCTCGGCGTTGACGAGANNGTATTGAGAGAATATTTTNTTGANCTTTCCCGCCATTTGCTGGACAGCCGGCAGATTTCAGGCTTTGAAGGCCTTTCCGGTTATTTCCCGGATATGCCGGGAGGGTCCGTTTTTATAGAAACTTTCGACTGGAAACTCCCGGACGACTATGATCCTTCGATGCGCCCGTGGTATCTGAACGCCGTAAACGCGCACGGCGAAATCGCGGAAACTGTTGCCTATAACGATATAATCAACGGCGAAAATGTACTTATATATTCACTGAGCGTCCACGATGACGGNGATNNCCTGTTGGGCGTTGTCTGTATGCGTTTAATACTGAACCCAATCGGCGAAAAAGTTGTCGAGGCAACNGTTGACNGGGGCGGATGGGGGATGTTGATAAGCGGTGATTTAATTGTGCTTGCCCATATAAACGAGCCCTTTGTGGGCACGGACGCGAGAGAGCCGACATTCCCTCCTCATATCTATGTGCCTCAAATGATGAAAGGGGAAAATGTTTCCGAAGGCACGATGGAAGATTATCTGGGCAATAAATCCATCACTTTCTTCCGCAGGCTTTCCAACGGCTGGTATCTGGGGCTTGTTACGCCTGAAGGCCCGTTCTATCAGGACCTGACAAACGTAGCGGCGGTTCTTATCGTGCTCGGCATAACGTTTGCCTCGATCCTTATCGGCATATTGATCAGCATCGACATGGCAAAGAACAAATCCGACAGGGAGAGCAGGCACAAGAGCGCGTTCCTGGCGAATATGAGCCATGAGATACGCACGCCCATGAACGCGATAATCGGCATGACAACCATCGGAAGGACGGCGCACGACATAGAGCGAAAGGATCACTGTTTTACTAAAATCCAGGACGCGTCAAACCACCTGTTAGGCGTCATCAACGACATTCTGGATATGTCAAAAATAGAAGCCAACAAATTTGAGCTGTCCCCGTCCGAGTTCAATTTTGAGAAAATGCTGATGAGGGTAGTGAACGTCGTCAACTTCCGCATAGATGAAAAACATCAAAACTTCACGGTGCACATTGATCAGAACATTCCCAAAACGCTGATAGGCGACGATCAGAGGATTGCGCAGGTTATAACCAACCTTCTTGGAAACGCGATCAAATTCACCCCCGAAGAGGGCAGTATCCGCATTGACACAAATTTTGTCGATGAAACTGAAGGTATTTGCACCATACAGGTTTCGGTAAACGATTCGGGGATTGGCATAACTGAGGAACAGCAGGAGAGAGTGTTCAGTTCTTTTGAGCAGGCTGAGTCCAGCACTACGCGCAAGTACGGCGGGACGGGACTCGGGCTTGCAATTTCAAAAAGCATTGTGGAAATGATGGGCGGCAGAATCTGGGTTGAGTCGGAAATTAACAAGGGTTCGACATTTTCATTTACCGTAAAGATGAAACGGGGCGCACAACAGCACAGGGGCCTTTTGTCGCCGGACGTGAATTTGAGCAATGTTCGCATCATGGCGGTAGACGACGACAAGGATATTCTGGACTACTTTATCGAAATCTCCCACGAGTTTAAGGTACAGTGCGACACCGCAATCAGCGGGGAGGAAGCTCTGCGTCTTCTGGAACAAAAAGGCGGCTATCACATCTACTTTGTTGACTGGAAGATGCCCGACATGGACGGGATACAACTCGCGTCCAAAATAAAGCAGTATCACGCATCTGCAAAATCCGTGGTGATTATGATAACAGCCGCTGAATGGACGGTGGTTGAGTCTGAGGCAAGGCAGGCGGGCGTTGACAAATTCCTTTCCAAGCCGTTGTTCCCGTCTCATATCGCGGATATTATAAATGAGGCCCTGGGCATCAACCAACAGCAGATGGAGGAGGCTCAGCAGAATATTGACGGTATTTTTGCCGGACGGCGAATTCTTCTTGCGGAAGATGTTGAAATAAACCGTGAAATTGTAAAGGCGCTCCTTGAGCCTACGCACATTGAGATAGACTGCGCCGAAAACGGCAGGGAAGCTGTGCGGATGTTCAGAGAGGAGCCGTACAGGTATGATATGATATTCATGGATGTGCAGATGCCTGAAATGGACGGCTATGAGGCGACGCGCCGGATCAGGGCGCTTAATGTTCCCCAAGCCCAGACCATCAGGATTATCGCCATGACAGCTAACGTGTTCCGCGAGGACATTGAAATGTGCCTTGAAGCCGGCATGGACAACCATGTAGGAAAGCCGATTGATTTTGAGGATGTCATAAACAAACTGCGGCAGTATATGCCGAAGAAATAAGGATGATTTGTTACCGCGTTGCGGTAACTTCGATTTACGGCGTTTGATTAAGGAGGATTTTATCATGAGTGAATTAAATTTAGCGGAAATCAGGGAAAGGGCGAAAGATTACATCGCCAAAGAAAAAGACGCCAACTTCAGGCAGGAAGTGGAAAAACTTCTCGCGGAAAGCGGGCATGAGGCTGAAAAGGAGCTTGCCGACAGGTTCTACCAAAACCTTGAGTTCGGCACGGGCGGACTGCGCGGGGTAATCGGCGGCGGCTATAACCGCATGAATACCCTTGTGGTAAAAAGCGCGACCCAGGGGCTTGCCACTTATATTGTAAAGACATTCCCCAAAAAAGCCGCCGCCAGTGGAGACGCGGGCCTTAAAGCCGTCATCGCCTTTGACAGCCGTCACTATTCTGCGGAATTTGCCGAAGCCGCCGCTTTAATTTTTGCGGCAAACGGTATCAAGACGTTTCTATTTTCGGCATTGCGTCCCACGCCTGAATTGTCCTTCGCGATTCGCCATCTTGGCTGTGATACGGGCATTGTCGTAACCGCCAGCCACAACCCCCCTCAGTACAACGGCTACAAGGCGTACTGGAACGACGGCTCTCAGGTGGTGTCCCCTCACGATACCGGTATTATAGAAGAAGTAAACGCCGTTAAGGATATAAAAGAAATTTCCCGGCAGGAAGCGATCAACAAGGGCCTCCTTGTAATAATCGACAAGGAAGTTGACGAGCCGTATCAGGCGATGGTAAAGTCCCGCCTTTTCAGGCCGGAATTGATAAAGGAAAAAGCGGGCGAAGTGAAAATCGTCTACACCCCGCTTCACGGAACAGGAGCTCTGCACGTTGAAAAGGTGCTGGGAGGGCTGGGGCTAAAGGTGATTACGGTTCCCGAACAGCGCGAAGGAGACGGGAACTTCCCAACGGTTTCCTTCCCCAACCCGGAAGAAGCCGCCGCCCTGGACATGGCGATTAAACTCGGTACGAAAGAAAAAGCCGACGTTGTGATGGCGACCGACCCGGATGCCGACCGTTTTGGAGTCGCAGTTCCGAACAAGTCAGGCGGTTTTACGCTTGTTACGGGAAACCAGATGGGCGTGCTGCTTGCGGACTACATTTTCCTCTCTCTTAAAGAGCAGGGCAAACTGCCGGAAAACGCCGCGATGGTCAATTCAATCGTTACGACGGGGATGCAGAAAAAAGTTGCCGAACATTACGGCTCCCAATGTTTTGAGTGCCTCACCGGATTTAAATGGATCGCGGACCTTATGCGTAAATGGGAAAACGGACAAGACGGCGCGAAAACTTTTGTCTTTGGCACCGAGGAAAGTTACGGCTATCTTGTGGAAACCGAAGTCCGCGACAAGGACGGCGTTTCCGCGGCGGCAATGACGGCGGAGATGACCCTCTACTGGCGCAGTAAGGGCAAGAGCCTTCTTGAGCGTCTGGATGAACTTTACGCAGTCTGCGGTTACTGGCAGGAACTTGGTATTTCCAAATATTTCAAGGGACCGGAAGGCCCTTCTATCATGAACGGGATAATGGAAAATTACCGCAAAAATCCGCCGAAGACGCTCGGCGGCATAGAGCTTGCCAGAGTCCGCGATATGAAAAACGGCGCGGACGGACTGCCTCCAAGCGACGTGCTTCAGTTGTTCCTGAAAGACGGAACTGTGGTAAGCGCCCGTCCAAGCGGAACGGAGCCGAAGATCAAATTCTACGCAAGCTGTTGTTCTGAAGTCGGCTCAGGAGGGCTGGAAGGTGCAAAAGCCGAAGCCGTCCGCAAACTGGACGCTATCAAAAAGGACATCCGCACAGTGATTGGGGACTGATGGTTCAGGTTGTTACTTTTTGTCGTTTTCACCGGCTAGGCTTGCAAAAAGTATATACAGTAAAGTGATAGCGCCTACCGCCAAATCAACTTTCGCGCCCATATAGTATTTGCTTCTTCCGTCAATGTTACGGTAGCCAAGTTCAAGGGAGACGACTCTGTAATTCAGCCCGGGGAAGACTACCCGAAATCCTACCTGCAGGCCTGCCGTAAATACAAACCTGTTCCAGTTTATGCTGCTGTCTTCAAAAAACATATAACTAATTGAAGTAAACGGGCCGAAATAAATACCGGCTTCATAATAGTTATCATCTAAAATATTCCAGTAAAAGTTAAAATTGGCAAGGCTGTAAGCTGTAATATTGTTGTCACTTTCGGATAAATTCCAGCTAAAAGATTTATAAGGAGAGAATTCCATTCCAATGTTTGTTCTTATGTCTTCCACTCCGATATTTAAAAACGACATGGTTCCTTCTCTGCCTAATTCATCATTTAGCGGAATGTTTCCCGCCAGGCTTAAATCTCCCGTATTAAAATTAATAACGAGATTTTCCTGGGCGGCGGCGGGTATGGTTAGCGCCATTAATAATATTGAGAACAAAATAGACTTGTTCGGGAACCCGGTTGGTTCCCTCACAAGCCTTGCATTTTTATAAGGAAGTTTGCAAACTTCGTTTGCTTTCAGAAACTGAAGTTTCCGAACAACTCTGATGTTTTTCACAGTCATGCCAAACCTCAAGTTTACCTTGCCGGAGTAAATTTAAACCCCGAACCGTCCGTTTCTACCGTGCCTATTCCGGGATAGACAATGTGCATTCCGGCGACGGGGATTCTGTTTCTCGCGGCGTAATCGAGAACCTGCCTGCGTACCGAGGCGGATACCCCCTGATCCATGTCGTAGGTCGCGCTGATGTCCGGGAGCGGGAACTGTACGAGGGCTACGTGCAAAAGGTCTCCAATGATGAGTAATTTCGCGTTACCGTTTTCGATCTGAAAAATCGTGTGTCCGGGGGTGTGCCCGTAAGCGGCTATCGCCTTTATACCGGGGAGGATTTCAGGCAGTCCCTGACCTGAGGAGGTAAGCGCGGGCGGTTCAAAGGTTACAGTTCTGGAAGAGTACGGGGCAAGGGCGCTTACCGCTCCCTGGTTTACGTTGGTCTTGGTGAAGTACTCAAGTTCCCTGTTTGAAATGTAAATCTTCGCGTTGGGGAAAACCGCCCTTCCGCCGCTTTGCAGGCTCCCGAAATGATCCCCGTGCAGGTGGGTGATGAGGATAGCGTCTACCTGTTCCGGCTGGACTCCCAGTGCCTTTATTTTGTCAATAACAACGCCCCCGGCTCCTGTTCCTGTGTCTATCAGTATGTTTTGCCCGGGAGCCTTGATTAAAACGGCGTTCGCCGAGTGCTGGAAACCGCCCGCCGGAATGTACCGGCTTAAAACAGATTCGCCTGCCCCTACAAGAATGCCCGCGTTTCCGGCCCTCTGGGATTCAACGATTAAAAAAACGTCCCATTGCCCGACCTTGAAATTAAAAACGCCGTCCCTCTCATCTGCGCAACCGCCTGTCATGGCTCCAAAAAGCAGGCCCATCATCATCATTTGTTTCATAACATTAAACTCCTATTATCAAAATAACACTGTTTTGTCAAATTTAAAATAGAAAACCGCTTTTTTTTCGCGGTTTTATGGTATAATTAGTTTGTAGAATTATGAAGATGAGATTTTTTTCCATAGCGGTTTTAGTTTTGTGCGGTTTTTTGCTTCCCGCTTGCTCAATCAACAAGTTGGCGATGAAGGCGGTGGCGGACGCGCTTACGGGCGAGGGCAGTTCCGATGTTTTTACCGGAGATTCCGACCCGGAACTGGTTGGGGACGCAATCCCCTTTGCCATAAAAATGTACGAATCCTTGCTTGCCGCCAACCCGAATCATCAGGGGCTTATCAACATGACGGGCTCTCTCTTTGTCATGTACGCCAACGCGTTTATTTGGGGGCCGGCGGAACAGCTTCCCCGCTATATGCACGACGAGCGTCAGGCGGCGCTTGAACGCGCCAAAAAAATGTATTTAAGGGGGCTGGATTTGCTTTACCGGGGTCTTGATTTGAAGTATCCGGGCTTTCGCGGCGCTTACCAGAACGGCAGTCTTGCGGGTTTTTTGGCGAGGATGAAAAAAGCCGATGTTCCGGCTCTGTACTGGTCGGCGGCTGCGGGGCTGTCTGCCTATTCGCTCAACTCCTTTGACATGGATCTGGGGGTGCGTATCCCGGAATTTCACGCGCTTGTCCTTCGCGCTTATGAACTTGACCCTGATTTTAACACGAGCGCGCTGGATGATTTTTTCTTTCTGTTCTACGCCTCTTTGCCTGAAGGCATGGGCGGCGACAAGGAAAAGGCCGAGATTCACTTTCAGAGGGCCCTTGAAAAAACAGGGGGGCTTTCAGCCGGGGTCTATGTTTCTTATGCCCAGGCTGTCTCGATCCCCGCGCAGGATTATGATAAGTTTAAAGAACTGCTGGATACCGCGTTGTCCATAGACCCCGACAGGGAACCTTCCATCCGTTTGGTGAATGTTCTCGCCCAACGGAAGGCGCAATACCTTTTGGATAACGCTGTCCTGTTTTTTATCAATTTTGATTCCGGCTATGACTGGGATGATGAATATTAAAGTTGTTCGGAAACTTCAGTTTCTGAACAACTTCAATGGTGAGGAGGAGTGTTAAATGAAAGATTGTTACGCTTTTAAAAACAGAATATTTTGTTATGCGCTAATTTCTCTGGCGCTGTTTGCTTCGGCAAGCCCGGTCTTTGCCCAAAGAAGGACAATTACCATCAGCCTTGCCTCGCTTGTTCCAGAGAACACCCCCTGGGGCGCGGCTATTAACCGCATGGCCGCAGATTGGCAAAGGGCGACTAACGGCGAAGTGCAGGTAATAGTTTTCCATAACGCGACTGCCGGAGATGAGCCTGAAGTTCTGCGCAAACTCAGGCAGAATAATATTCAGGCGGCTGTCTTTACCAGTATCGGCATCAGTTCCATTATGCCGGAAGTTATGGCTGTCAGTTACCCGTTCCTTATAAGGAACGACGCGGAGCTTAACGAGGTGATGAGCAGGATCAGAACCGATCTTGACGCGAGGATTCAGCGCAACGGTTTTGTTACGCTTGCGTGGGCAAATGCCGGCTGGATAAAGATATTTTCAAAAACGCCGGTTTATGTTCCCTCCGATCTGCGCAGGCTGAAACTCGGCACAGGTTCCGAAGAGGAGATGCTTCAGGCTTTCAGGATCATGGGCTATAATATGGTTCCGACAACCCTTCCTCAGCTTATTCCCGACCTTAACAGTGGCAAGGTGGACGCGATATACCAAAGCCCGATTTACGCGGCAAGCGGGCAAATTTTCGGCATAGCCAGAAACATGGCAAGCATAAGCGTCGCTCCCTTTATGGGCGGCATTTTGATGAACGAAACCGCGTGGCGCAGAATACCCGACCAGTACAAGAATCAGCTTCTGGCTATCTGCAAACAGATGGAAAGGGATATTGAAAGATCGATTAGCAATCTGGAAAATGAAACAATTTCCACGATGGTAAGGTACGGGCTTCAGATTAATCAGTTAAGCCCTCAGCAGGTGCAGGAATGGTACGATGATACGGCAAGGTACGAAAGCAGGCTTGTCGGCTCTGTTTTTAACAGGGAATACTACCAAAGGATAAGCGCGATTTTGTCCGAATATCGAAGGGGACGTTGATAAAAAGTGGAGCCTCAAACCGTTGAAAAAAAACCTTCGGCTCTGGTAACAGTTCTGCACAAGGTTGAAGACATACTGTGTATTGCCTCATTGACGCTGATGGCGTTACTGCCGTTAGTTGAAACTATAACGCATACTATTTTTAGAACGGGGATACTTGGCTCTTCGGGTCTTATCGGTCAGATGCTCCTGTTCTCCGGGCTTCTTACGGGAATGATCTGTACAAGGAGCGGTTCCCATCTTTTTGTTTCATTTGTGCAGTATATTCCAGACGGCTTCATTAAGGCCAGGCTTAAAATATTCAACTGCCTCGTTTCCTCATTTGTGGCGACTGTGATCGCCTGGAGTTCTGTTTCATTTATCATGATCGGCCTTGAGAATAAAATTATCGGCTTTATTCCGAGCAAGGTTTTCGCCCTTATCATTCCCATTTCTTTTGCTGTAATCGCGATTCGTTTTGCCCGCCAAACAGGGCTTTCAGGCTGGAAAATTCTTTTTCCGGCTTTTGTAATTCTGCTTGGGACAATCGCCTCTTTCCCAGTAATCGCCAAGATCATCTGGGGCGTTGATATGCCCGATAATATTTTTTATATCTGCGAGGATTTCTCCTATTATACATGGTTGGCAAGATTCCCGCTTATTGCTTTTATTATAGCGGCGGCTCTTGTGGGGACTCCTCTTTTTGTCGTTATCGGCGGGCTTTCCCTGCTCCTTCTTCACGCATCCGGCGGGGGGATGGATTCCGTTATTACGGATATTTATTCCGCCCTTACCAACAGCAACATAATCGCGATTCCTTTATTTACAATAGTTGGATTCTTTCTTTCGGAGAGCAGGGCAGGGGAGAGGCTTGTCAATGTTTTCCGCTGTTTTTTCAGTTGGCTTCCCGGCGGAATTATTCTTGTTTCCGTAATTATCTGCGCTTTTTTTACTTCTTTTACGGGAGCGTCCGGCGTTACGATTCTTGCCCTTGGAGGCATTCTGTACGCGATACTGAGCGAACATCTTGGATACCCGGAAAAATTTTCCATCGGGCTTATCACTTCTGTGGGGAGTATCGGGCTTCTTTTTCCGCCGAGCCTTCCGTTGATTCTTGTGGGAACCGTTACCCAGACAAATATTTTACATCTTTTTCTCGGCGGAATAATACCGGGTCTTATTCTGGTAGCGGCAATGATTGTCTTTGGCATTGTCGTGTCGATAAAGGTAAAAATTCCGGTGGAAAAATTTGACGGGCGCAAATCGCTGAAAGCCCTTAAAGACGCATCACTGGAAATTCTTTTGCCGGTATTTTTGATTACGGGCTATTTTACCGGGATTCTTTCGCTGACAGAGATAGGAGCCGCCGCCCTGTTTTATGTTTTTATTGTAGAAGTTTTAATTCACCGCGACATTAAATTTTGTGAAGTTAAAAAGATTTTTGATAAGGCATTGCCGATAATTGGAGGCGTGCTTTCCATTCTTGCAGTATCAAAGGCGCTGTCGTACTATGTTGTGTTCACCCAGGCCCCCGCCAATATCGCCTACTGGCTGTATGAAGCCATCTCTTCAAAAGTTGTTTTTCTTCTGCTCCTTAACCTTTTCCTTCTTGTTGTCGGCTGTATAATGGATATTTTTTCCGCGATAGTGGTTGTGCTTCCGTTAATCGTTCCGCTCGGTCAGGTTTACGGCATTGATCCTGTGCACCTTGGAATTATTTTTGTGATAAATCTGGAAGTAGGATATATGACGCCTCCTGTCGGCCTTAATCTTTTCCTTGCCTCATACAGATTCAAAAAACCGTTTATTGAAATTTGCCGTAATGTGTTTCCGTTTCTCTCCGTAAGGTTATTGGTAGTGTTGTTGGTAACATATCTGCCTGCCCTGAGTACTTTTTTGGTTAGGATCTTCGGCAGTTAGAACACCGCATTACAATCCGTGCTGTTTAGCGCCTCTTTTTCGTTGGTTTACAGGAAAAATCATTTAAAAATACAATGCTTCTCTTGCCGGTATTTTAATTTTTTACGATACATTTATTCATCCGGTTTAAACATCCATGTTTAAACATTCGTTTAAGGGGTGAATAAAATGAAAAAAAACAATGTTGAAAGAAGGTCTGCAAAATTATCGGGCGCGGCGGTTTTCTCTTTTGTGTGTTCACTGGCGCTCTGTTTATTTCTTACGGGCGCGACAATTACAAACAAGTTAAATGTCGAAAAAATGTATGTGAACCAATTGATGCTTGAAAAATCTTTCCGCATTCACCTGATTATTTCCAAACTGCTCTACAAGACGAACACGCTTGCCTCGATAGTATTGCAGGGGAACGGCAGTACTGATGATTTTGATTTGACGGCTCCCGTTATAGCGGATAACCCGGCGATAATGAATGTTCTGCTCGCGCCGAACGGTATTGTTACCAATGTCTATCCTATTGAGGGAAATGAAAATTTAGTCGGGCTGAACTTTTTCAGCGAGGGTGCGGGAAACAATGAAGCCGCAGCCGCAAGGGATTCAGGCCAGATGGTTCTGGGCGGTCCGTTTAAATCGGTGCAGGGAAGCGAAATTCTAACGGGCAGGCTTCCGGTTTTTATTGACACTCCTGATGAGAAAAATAAATTTTGGGGGCTGGTTTCGGTAACATTAAAATTCCCCGAAGTCTTACAGGACGCTGAACTTGATATTCTGAAAAACAACGGCTTTTCGTATGAACTGTGGAGGATAAATCCCGATACAAACAAAAGACAGGTGATTTTAAGCGATTATAAACACTCCCCCGTTAACACCCGCTTTGCCGAAAAACATATTTCGATATACAACGCAGACTGGTATTTAAAAGTGTGGCCCATTCAAAGCTGGTACAGTTATCCGCAAAATATGCTGTTGATAATCGCGGGTTTTCTTGTGAGTTTTCTGGTTTTGTTTGTTATGCAAAACAACCATGAATTAAGGCAGATAAAATCCGCCCTTGAAGATATGGCAAGGTCCGATCCGCTGACGGGCATATACAACAGACGGCATTTTATGGATATTTCACAGATGAATCTTGAAAGAGCCCGCCGTCTTAAAAGGGATGATTGTTATGTCGTGCTTTTCGACCTGGATAAATTCAAAAAAGTCAACGACACGTACGGCCACATCGCCGGCGATAAAATTCTGGTAGAGACAGCATTGCGCATAACGGAGAACATCCGCCCTTATGACCTGTTTGCGCGGTTCGGGGGAGAGGAATTTATTATTTACGCGTCGGAAATAGACAGGGACAGCGTATTTGAATTGGTAGAACGCCTGCGGTTGTGTATATGCGGCAAGGCGTTTGAATATGAAAACATTATTTTTTCCGTATCGGCGAGTTTTGGAATTGCGAAAATTGAACACTACGACATTAACAAAGCCGTCTCGCACGCCGACAAGGCGCTTTACACGGCAAAAAGAACAGGGCGCAACAAAACTGTTTTTTGGGAATAGGATTGATTAACTGCGGAGTACGCGGAGTTACGCGGAGTTTTTGATATGAACAACATATTTTCATTTTAGAGGCAGGCTATTGGTGATTTCTTTCAACTTGTCAATGCAATCTTCCGGGATCGCAATCGTTTTCAGTCTGGACTTTTCTCCCTTCACTAGGGCGATGTCCCGCTTTGAACAGCCGAGGCTTTTTGCCAGAAAGGAGCGAAGGCTGTCATTGGCCTTGCCGTCTTCAGGAGGAGCGGCAATTCGCACGCATAAGCGGTTGTCCCTGAATCCGGCAAACTCATTTCTTGAAGAGCCGGGGATCACTTTTAGCTCAATGTTAATTGCCATTTAAATTCAGCGTCCGTATTTTGTTACGCGATCATCTTTGATAACCCCTGAGAAGCTAAGCCCGTAGGCAAAATCGTAGAGATTGCCTTCCTCATCTTTATACGGCTCTATGTCAAACGGCAGATCTTCGCAGTGTTTTTCTACCGCTGCCATATCTTTGGGCACGATAAACGGCAGTAACCCCGACGGCTGTACCTTGCCCGATACAATGTCCATTAACGCTTCGGGTTTGACGGAGAAGTCAACGATGATCGCGTCTGCCGCGCTTTCAAATTCTGCGGGGATGGTTGGATTTACCATTTTTATGAACACAATCACAGGCTTACCAGGCATGAGTTTTTTCGTTTCAAGAACCATGTCAAGGTGAGGTTCGTTTCTTGTCGTAACGGTTTTGCCCCTGTAAGAGCGGTTGTCGCCGGGAGCCGCGACGCTTTCTTCACGCGCATATACTGCCGTGTATGGCCTATATTGCAGGCTTACTGGCAGATAGCCGTCTTTTTTGTTGTAGCCGACATTTGAAGGAGAGACAATAAACGCGAAGGCGCAATCGGCGTCTGCGGGATTGTCCACAACGTCGAAATATTCAGCGATGATTTTTTTATCGACAGGAATTTCCTCCACGGCGGGAACAGGAAGGCCAAACCAGTTGTGTCCCTCTTTGGTACGCCGTGCCGGAATGTAAACCTTGGTTTTTTTGTTCAGGGGCAGGATGTTGTTTTTATTTTTCAGCATGACGACGCTCTTCTGCTGCGCTTCATAACCTTTTTGCATGAAGTCGGCCCTGCCTGCTGTTTTTTCACATAACGCTGGATCAAGATAGGGGTTTTCAAAAAGTCCTACGCGGAAGATGTTTCGTAACAGCCTTTTTGCCGACAACTCCATCCGCCCGCGCATAAATTTTTCGCCGTGTTCCTTAACGCCTTTTTCGTAAGCCGCTATGACAGGCTTTGCGTCGTTGTTTCCGCCGAACTGATCTACTCCCGCCATCAAAATTTTATAGTGCCTGTCAACCACGGACATATCCTCTACGCCCCAACATTTGCCCGACAACATGCTTTCAAAATCAGTTGAATCTCCCGTGATGAACCAGTCCGTACAAACAACGCCGTCATAACCGTAAACGCCGCGTAACAGGTCCGTTATCAGATAACGGCTGTAGGAATTGCCGGCGTTTTCTCCGTTTTTATCCATGTTATACGAAATGGTATAGTACGGCATAATTGCCGCCGTTTTTTCCGTCCTGCCTTTTAACTTGAAAGCCCCTTCCGTGAATGGCAAAAGGTGTTCTTCAAGGTTGTTCCCCGGAAAGACAGAATATTTGCCGTATCCGAAATGAGCGTCTCTCCCGCCTTCTCCGCTTCCTCCGCCCGGCCAATGTTTGCTCATGGCATTTACGCTTTCGTAACCCCACTGTTCGCCCTGAAAACCGTCGCAATACGCCCTTGCCATATCAACGGCGAGTTTACTCCCCGCCCCAAAAGTGCCGTTAAAGCGGTTCCATCGCGGGTCGGATGCAAGGTCGATCTGTGGAGAGAGAGCCGTTGCAATTCCCATAGCGCGGTACTCCTTCGCGGCAATCCTGCCGAACTCCTCGACTAAATCGGGGTCGAAGGTTGCCGCCAAACCGATATGTTCCGGCCATTTTGAAATATCCTTCCTGCCTGAGCCCATGTCGAACTCAGCGTTAGCTGCAATTGAGTGGCGCGGGTCGGTACTCGTGTTGATGGGAATGCCGTGCCCAATACTTTCGACAAACCCTTGAGCGTTGTTGTTCCATTTGGCCGCCGTAACCGCGTCATCAATCAAGGCGATCAAAACATGGCGGACATTGTCATCTTTTAAAAAAGCCTTTTGAGCATCCGACAATTCCCATGCGTGTTTACGGCTGTCCTTCCCTCCAAAATACTGAGCTTGAGTTTTTTGTTCGTTTTCGTTTTTATCATGCGCGTTTTTCGCCAAATCCCCGAAAAACCCCATGTTCAACGAAAGCATTTGATGTTGGCTGTAAAGCATAAGACCGGCTATTTCTTCGATTGAAAGTTGTTTCGCCAAATCCGCGATGCGTTCTTCCACGGGCAAACGCCAGTCTTCATAAGCGTCCAGTACGCCGTTACGGTTTAAGTCCTTAAAAGCATAACCGTCAACTTCGATAATCGCGTCCCTGTTAGCTGAACTAACGCCCAGCGTTGCTCCGCCTTCGTTTATAACAAGGCAGTAACCGTCTTTCTCTTCGATATGCCATTTCTTTGCCATACCACCCTCCTTGCGTTTAACCGGCTCTTTCAGGTATTATACCACATTGATATTTACGAACAAGCCTATTCTTTAAATACATGACAAGGGCCTGATTTAGGGTTTGCCAAATATTTCTCTGTAAATCGGTAAAACATTCACACCGCAAAACCGTGATTTTGCATTTCTTCAGTATTGAAATCCATTGCGATTATTTCCTTGGTAAAGAATTTTGGATATGTAACGCCGGGGTATGCTATCCGTTTTGTACGGCGCAGGTTTTAAAGGCCCCCGTTAGTTCTTCTATCACCTTTTTCTGGTCTTCAACTTCTGCGAGAATCGTTACCTGATCCCAGCCGCGCAAGATTGTGTCGCCTCTGGGAGGAAGCACATGCCAAAAATCGCCTTCTTCATCATTTCCATCTTTGTTGAAGTTTCTTTTTTCGTTTATTTCTAAAATGATCTTCTGCGCCTTTTCTATCAGATCTTTCGCTTCCTCTCCGCACTTCTCACTGCGTTCTTCGTTCAGTAATTTAATGATTTTCCGCGTCTGCTTAAAAAGTACCGGAACTTTTTGCCTGCGGGCTATCATTAATAAAACCGCGCTATCCGGCAGGTTTAAATCTTTTATTGCAGGCCCTTCGCATCCTTCCGGGTCCGGCATACCGACAGTGAACAACGCTAATCTTTGCCCGACTTCCATTTCGTTCTTGGAATAAAACTCTAAGCTGTAGGGCGGCTCAGGGCGTTTTACCGTAGTCAGTTTGAGGAATTTCGCGACTTGACCGAGCGACGAGCCCTGAAATATCAAGGAGAGAAGCACGACAAAAAACACCAAGTCAAAAATTTCTTTTCCGTGTTCTATGCCGTAGGCTGTCGGATAGGTAGCAAGTACAATGGGAACCGCACCGCGCAAACCTGCCCATGATATAAACAGCTTTTCTTTAAACGGAATACGCATTCCAATCGTTCCCAAAAAAACGGCGGCGGGGCGCGC
>JGI24698J34947_10000802_pt1 | contig 15615 bp, 15 predicted proteins | sample TergutMp193P3_FD_34947 | JGI IMG/M metagenome (IMG submission 34947) | reverse complement strand
AAGATCGCGACCACCATCAACAGCAACACCAACAGCAACACCTACGGCTGGCTCGGCCAGTTCCCGCAGTTGCGCGAATGGATCGGCGACCGCGTTATCAAGGACATCGCGGAAGCGGCATACCAGATCGCCAACAAGAAGCACGAGGCCACCCTCGGCGTGGGCCGCACCGACATCGAGGACGACAACATCGGCCAGTACTCCGTGCTCGCGAGGGCAATGGCCGACGAGGTGGAGCGCTTCCTGAACCAGAACATCGCCGACCTCCTTGCCAACGGCTTTGCCAACCTCTGCTTTGACGGCCAGCCCTTCTTCGACACGGACCACCCGGTCTACCCCAACGCGGACGGGACCGGCACGGCGACAGGCGTTTCCAACATCGTGGGGGCCGGGACAGGGACGGCGTGGTTCCTCCTGTCGCTCCGGGGGAGCCTCAAGCCGCTCATTTTGCAGCAGCGCTCCGCGCCGGAGTTCGAGGAAATCACCGACACCAGGAACGACACGGTCTTCATGAAGGACCTGTACCTGTACGGCATCCGCTACCGGGGTAATTTCGGCTACGGGCTTTGGCAGCAGGCGGTCGCTTCAAAGGCAAAACTCACCGCCGCCAACTACGAGGCCGCCCGCCTGCGGATGCGGACCTTCAAGCGGGACGGCGGCTCGCCGATGGGCATTGTCCCGACGCACCTGGTGGTTGACCCCACCAACGAGGCTGCGGCCCGCGCCATCCTAGAGACGCAGTTCATCGGCGGCGGGAACTCGAACCCGAATTTCCACACCGCCGAGCTGATCGTGGCGGACTACCTGCCCAACCAGGCGGAGGAGGAGGAATAAGATGAAAGAAGATAAGCCGAACAAGGACACCCAAACCGAAAAAACCTTTTTTAACAATAAGGATGAAACCCCCGACCCTGGTGCAGGGCAGTCTTCGAGCCCAAAGGACGGCCCTGGGGCCGCCAGGGGAGGGGGCGATTCCGCCAGCAAGAAGAAAGTTTCCGTCACCCTGCGGCACAAGACCGAGTACCCTCGGTACCGCCGCGCCGGGCTTGTCCTTACCCAAAAGCCGGAAACCTACGAGGTAACCGAGGAACAGCTTGCCGCGCTCAAGAAGGACAAGTGGGTAGAGATTGGGAAAGAGGGTGACGGCAAGAAATGATCCCCCTTATTTCCGGAGAAGAATTTCTTGAACGTATCCCACAGTCAGTAATACTGCCGCTTGATGACATTGAGCAACCATGTATGTTGAAAATAGAAATAGCCCTGCGGGACGCGACGGGAATCATCACCGCCAACCTCCCCTGGCTCCTGGACAAGGGGACCGGGGAGATCGCGCACCCGGTCAACCCGCAGTTTGCCGGGGCACTTGAGAGCATCTGCACGGACATCGCGCTGTACCGGCTGACCGACTCGGTTTCCGGCAGCGAGGACGCGAGGGAGAAATACCGCGACAACATGGCCCTGCTGAACAAGATCAACAAGGAGTACCAGGGGGGCCTTGAAGGGCCGGGCCTGCAGGGATCCGCCGTCGTCACGCCGAACGGCGCCGAGGGCATCACGGACGGCAGGTTTTTCAAGAAAGGCGGGATGTACTGATGGGCGCCGCCATTGAGGTAAACACCAGCGAACTGGAAAAACTTGCCCAAAAGATGAACAGCTTTATGCTGTCAGGCGGCGACACAAGCAGGCTGTTGGGTAGCCTGGGCGGGGTTCTTGGAGAACAGACAGAAGAACGTTTTGACATCGGGCGGGATCCCAAAGGCGACCCCTGGCACGAACTGACGGAGGCGTACAAGAGACGCAAGAGAGAAGGCGATAAAAATCATAGCGCTTCAACAGGCGGCACCCTTGTCCGTGAAGGGTTCATGCTTCAATCGCTGGAACACCAGGTAAAAGGAAGCGACAGCCTTCTGTTCGGTTCCCCCATGGAATACGCCGTACACCACCAGAGCCCATTCAGCGACAAGCGGCGACGCGAGTTTTTAGGGCTCAGCACGGACAACATTGACGAGCTTCAGGACAAGGTTATCAGGTTTATGGAGAGGCACCTTTCATGAAAATAATCACGTTCGTGGACATACGCGACGAGGCGGTATCGCAGATAAAAGCCGCGTTCGCGAAAAACAAGAAACTGCACATAACGGCGCACCCAGGCCTTTTCAACGAGGCCGAGATCAAGCGGCTTGCCAACCAGACCCCGGCGATACTCACCTCGTTCGTGCGCTACACGGAAAAGGACCACACCGTCAGCCTTGTAAGCTGGGTCCTGTACCGGGCCGACAGCAAGGACCGCCTGTACGACGGGGCCTTGAAACTCGTTTCGGCTTTAATCCCTGTCATCAGGGAAATCGACGCGGAATGGAGCATAGACGGGGGAACCGGCATCGAGGCCGAGTGCCTGTATTCCGCCACGCTTGACCAGATCAACGCGACCCTCTGGGGCGTCAGGTGGGACTGGAAAATCCAGGAGACAATTCTTAGCGAGGGCGAGGGCGGAGTGCCGCTTGACGACCTCGACTACTTTAAAGGATACGACGCGACGCACCAGATCGGGGGCGCCAACGTAAAAGACGAAGTGCACCTCGACTGAGGCGCGAACACAGGAGGGCTTTATGCCAGTACCGCTAAGACAAATACCGGCCAACCTTTTGGTCCCCGGACAATACCAGGAAGTGGACGGCTCCCTTGCGGGGGCGCAGAGCGACATCAAGCGGGCACTGATGATAGGCTACAAGCTCCCGTCCTCGGAAGCCGTGGACGGGAAGCCGCTCAACGTGCTTTCGGGGCCGAAGGCGCACCAGCTCTTCGGCTACGGCAGCCCGGCCGCCATCATGGCGGAGACGTTCCTTGCGATCAACAAGGTTGAGGAGCTGTACGTGCTTCCCATCCCGGAGCCGGAAGCGGGGACCGCCTGGAAAAAGAAGTTCAACGTCAGCGCAAGCGACGCCGAGGCAGGGGCCGTCAAGATTACGGTCAACGGACAGGCCCTTGACGCCGCGGTCAGCGCGGGGGCGGACGCGGAAGCCGTCGCCGCCGCCATCGTCGCCAGAATCAACTCGGAGCTTACCCTGCCGGTCATTGCCGAGGTCGAACCCGGCAACTCCGTGCTGGTTATGTGCAACGTGAAGGGCACAGTGGGTAACAACAACAGCGTCGCCATCGAGGCCGCCGCAACAGGCGTAACCATTGAGGAAGGGCAGGCCACCGCCGGGACAGGCGTCACCAACATCAAGGATTTCCTTAAGGGCCTGGGCGAGACGCGGTACAACTTCATCGCGAGCGACTTCGACGACGCGGCTAACGTCAAGGCAAGCGCCGACGAGCTGGAATCGCGCTACGAGGCGATGAGGCAGATTGGCGGCAGGATGTACATCGCCCTGTCAGGAAACCTTGGAAGCAAGACCGAGGCGGGATCAATGCTGGCGAAGGCCGAAGGCGTCAACTCGCCGCACATAATCCTTCTGCCGAGGGGAAAGAACCCCGACCTGCCCTGCGTTTGGGCCGCCGCCTGGTGCGCGGCCGCCTGCAGGATCCTCGCCGACGACCCCGCCGCCAACACCTGCGACACCAAGATTGCCGGCCTCATCGGGGCCGAGGACATCCCCTTCTGGGACAGGCAAAAGCTGCTTGAGGCAGGCATTGCCACCTACCGCCTTGACTCGTCGGGCAGCGTGCTCGTTGAGCGGCTGGTCACCAGCTACACCGAAAACACCGACGGCGGCAGGGACACCAGCTACCTTGACGTGCAGGTGACCGAGACCGTGGACGCGGTCCGGACCTACATCAACCAGGAGGCGAGGAAGCGGTTCAAGACCTGGAAGCTGGCCAGCACCGAGGAAAACTTCGGGAGCGGCTCAAAGGTGATGACAACAGGCGTGTTCCGGTCATTCCTTGCCGAGCTTTACAGCGAGGTGTTCATCAAGGAAAAGCAGTGGTGCCAGGACTTTGACAACTACAAGAAATCCATCCTGGTGGAGGTCAAGAAGGGCAGCAAGACCAGGCTTGAGTACCTGCACCAGCCGAACCTGATAGGCCAGTTCTACATCGGCGCGGGCCTTCTGCAATTCAAATAGGGGGAAAACATGAAGCTTGAAAGGGTAAAACGGGTAATATCGGCGACCGTCGGGGAGCTGCCCATCCAGGAGAAGGGGGCGACCTTCAAGCCGGCCGGCATAAAGAGGGAGACCAAGGTTGGCGAGGTGCCGGAGCACACCGGCTACACCGAGAGCCAGACCTTCGCATCGCTGAAGCTGAAGCTCAACGCCACGGGAAGGCTCGGCATAGAGGAGCTTAGCGACATGGAAGAGGACACCCTCACGATCTACACCACCGGCGGCAAGCAATACATGATGCCCAACGCCTGGGTGATAGAGCCCGGCGAGCTGGGCGACGCCGAGATGGACATCGAGTACAACGCGGCGACAAGCCCGCGCCTGGCATAGGGGGAGCGCATGGCCATAAAACGCGCGCTAAAATACCCGTTCAAGGTCGGCGAGCTTGAGGTCAAGGAGATTAGCCTCCGACGGCCCAAGACGAGGGACTTCATCGCGGTCGGAGACCGCCCATACGGCACGGTCGCCGCCGATGCCGCGCTGCTCTCGTCCCTCTCGGGCTTGCCCGAAAACGCGATTGACCAGATCGACATCGAGGACATGGCGGTGCTCCGCCACGACCTTGAGCGCGTCTGGAACTCGTACTTCACCGCGGCGCCCTATGTCGAAAACCCTACCGCGGAGGGGCCACCGGCCCCTCCGGCCCCTCCGGCCCCACCGGCAGCGGAGGAAACGGCGGAGAGCCTGTCAGCCTAGACGAAATCCGGGACCGCGTCGCCGGGATGGCGGCGGAAATCCTTGTGCTGCTCCCCGGAATGGGCTTTGAAACCATCATGGAAATGTACTGGGAGCAGCTCTCCTTCTGGCACGAAAAAGCCGTCGAGGCATACAACGCGGTACACGGGGGATAACAGTGGCCGACCTGCTGACAAAGATTGAGCTAAAGCTAAACGACCTGTTTTCACCTGGGATGGCCAAGGCCGGCGAGGCGTCCAACGGCTTCGCCGGGAAAACGATAGGCGCCTGCAACCAGGTTGACAGGGCGCTATCAGGCACGGCCGCGAAGCTCGGGGCGCTGGGCGTCACCCTGTCCCTGGGGGCCGCGGCGAAAGGCATCATCGATCTTGACCACCGCATGGCGCGGATGGGGCTGACGGCCAACGCTTCCGCCGAGCAGGTCGCCCACATGAAGCAGGCGATCTACGACGCGGCCCAGGCCTCGGACGTGAAGCTCGACCCCACGAGCATCCTCTCCGGCCTTGAGGCCGTCATGGCCAAGACCGGCGACCTCAAATACGCCGAGGAAAACATCCGGAACATTGGGCTCGCCATCCAGGCGACGGGCGAGTCGGGCGACTCAATAGGCGCACTGCTTTCCGAATTCCACAATTTCAAGTACTCGTCCACGCAAATATCCGCGCTCATGGACGACATGGCCGCGCAGGCCAGCAAGGGCACATTTTCCCTAGCCGACTTCGCGAAGGCGGCGCCGCTGGTATTTTCCACCCTGAACGCAAAAGGGCTGGGCACGGCGCCGGAAAACATAAAAAAGACCAACGCCGCGCTGCAGATTATCAGCGCCGGGACAAAGAGCCCGGAAAAGGCGATAGCCTCCTTTAACTCGGCAATGGAAGAATTAACCGATTCCGACAAACGCAAGAAACTAAAAAACATTGGCATTGACGTTATCGATCCCGCAACGAAAAGCTTCAGGGACTTCAACGACATCATGCTGGAGATCGCGAAGAAATCCGAAGATGCGCGTAACGCCGACTACTTGAGCGGAATATTCAATGCTTCCTCCATGCAGGCGATACGCGCCTACATGACGCACGGGGAGCGGATGCACGACAGCCTGGTAAACCTTGGCGACACCACGGGCCTCCTGCAAAGCAAGGCCGCGACGATGGCGGGGACACTGAAATCCAACCTGCAGGGCCTGCAGACGGCATTCAACAAGTTCGCCGACAGCAACCTGTCCAAGCCGCTTGAGCGCCTAACGGGTTTTTTAAACAAGATGGCGGAGGACCCGAAAAGGGTCGAGGCGGTGTTCAACGCCATAAAGCGCGGCGTGATTGCCATCGGCGCCATCAAGATAGGCGCGGGGGCGCTGTCATTCATAAACACCCTGCGCGACTTCACCGGCGGGACAGGCAACGTGAAAGTGAACGTTGCCGAGTCCCTTTCCTCGCCGCAGGCCATGCCCGTCTACGTCACCAACTGGGGCGGGGCCGTCGGCAGCCCCATCGGCGCGGCCGCAATGCCGGGCGTGGGTGGCGTCGGGAACCCCTTGGCCCCTGCGCCCCAGGGCGCACAGCCGCCGCCGGCCCCCGCACCCCAAACCCCGCAAAGCAAGTGGAAGCTTAACAGCCCAAACTGGAAGGGGGCCGCCATGGCCGGGGCAGGCGCTGCCGCGTTTACGGCAATCGCTGCCCTGCCCGGCATGATAGGAAAGTTGGGCGAAATCAAGGAGAACGGCGACTTGTCCAGGGAAGAAAAGGGGAAGGCAAAGGGCGGCGCGGTGGGGGAATACGCGGGCTCCGTGGCCGGGGCAGGCGCGGGCGCCCTTGCGGGCGCGGCCATCGGCTCCATAATCCCCGGCGTTGGGACAGTCATCGGGGCGCTGGCCGGCGGCCTAATAGGCCAGTTCGGCGGCCCCCTGGGAAGGATGATAGGGGAAAAGATAGGCGCCGCCGTGTCGGCGCAAAGCCCGGAAAAGGCCAAGGCCGCGTTCGACAGGGCGCAGGCAGACTACGCCGCAGCCATACGCGACGCGGCCGACACCGTGGGGAAAACCGAAAAGGAAATGGAAAAGGCCCGCCAAAAGGTCCGCGAGGCCGAGACGCGGCTGGAAACGGCAAAGAACGATTTGGATACGGCGCAGGCCTCCGTGCCGGAAACGAGCCCGGAGGAAGCCCAGGACGCGCTTGAGAAGGCGCAGGCCGACTACGCCACCGCCATTGGCGCCGCCGCCGAAACCATGGGAATGACAGGCGAGGAGGCGGAGGACGCCTACCGGAAATCCCGCGGGCTTGAGGCGGCAAAGGCCGCGTTTGACAAGGCGGAGAAAGACCTCGGCATCGCCGTGCAAGAGCAGTACCTGGCCGCAGAGGCGACGCCAAAGGCGAGGGAACAGGCAGAACAAAAAGTAAGTGAGGCCAAGGCACGGATGCAAGCGGCAAGAAACGGCCTTGAAAGGTCGCAGGCCATGGCGTTAGACGCAATGCCTCACCAGGTTTCCCTTGAGAAGGCGCGAACCGACCACGACGCCGCCATGTACGACGCGGCGGACTTCGCGGGGAAGACGGACGCGGAGTGGGCACAGGCCCGGCAAAAGGTCAGCGAGACCGGGGCGCTCCTTGAGGCGGCGGAAAGGGCGAGCAGGGAGATAGGGCAGGCCTTCCAGGACATCGCCGATGCCGAGACGCGCCTTGAGGCGGCCAGGGCCGCGACGGAAAAGCCGGAGGCAAAACCCAGAATGGAGCAGGCCCAGGCCGCGCTTGACAAGGCGGAGAGAGACCTCGGCATCGCCGTGCAAGGGCTTTACATGGCGGCGGAGTCCACGCCCAGGGAGATAGCCAAGGCCCAGCAAAAAGTCACCGAGGCCACCGCGCAACTGGAGGCGGCAAAAACCGCGATGGACATCCAGCGGCGGGGGCAGGCCGTTTCCCATGACCCGTTGGCGCGGCGCGCGCAGGCCGGAATTAACAACCCGCCATTGATACCGGAATCCATGCTGCCGCCCCAACTGACCAGGACCCAAAGCTCCATCAGGCCGCCGAAGGCCGCGAAGGCGGAGATCTCCGGCAACGCCGAGGTTGTGGTGAAAGTGGAGCTAAGCGGGGAACGCCCCACGGCCCAGGCCGCCGTGAAGAACAACGGCATCCCCCACATGGACATCCGCAACACCGGGAACGCCCGGCATGCGAGGAACCTGGCGCTATGAGCAGCTTCGACGCAGCACTCCCGCCGCCCTATTCCGGCAACTGGAAGCAGGCCGAGCGGACGAGCACCGAGGACAGCCCCCGGCTTACCGGCTACGAGGCGCCGGGGGGGAAGCCCATCCATTTTGTGCAGAAGAAATTCGAGTTCTCGGGCGGCCAGTCCGTTGACACGGCGGAGTACCCATTCGGCGGCCTGTGGTCGAACGAGGCCCTGAACGAAAAACCGCAGGAACTGCATATCGAGGGCTTCATACGCGGCCCCGATTACATACAGACCAGGAACGCATTGATTGAGGCTCTGCGCGTAAAGACCGACGACAGCACGCCCGGCCATATCGACTTCCCGTTCTGGGGGCGCTTCCCCATCGTGGTCCTCGACTACAAGGTTGTCGAGGACACGGACGAAAAGGGCCAGTGCACCGTGACGCTGGCGTTCAGGCGTGCCGGGGTGACGATTGCCGAACGGGCAGCCTCAGTGTCCGGCGTGAACATCGCGGGGGTGCCGGTCGCCGGGCTCACAAGCGCCATGTCCGGGATGAACGCCGCCGTGCTACCGGCTTACGGACAGGCGGCTTCTTTATACGGGGGCAGCATGGAGACCGCCATCGAGGGCCTGGAAACCGCCGCCACCGAGGGCTTTGAAGGGGCGATGGCGCATAACGCCGAGGCCGGCACGGCCAGCGCCCTTGCACAGGGGTTCGCGCAGATAAAGACGGAGCTGTCGGGCCTGCTTGGCCGCGTCCAGGCGGCGCAGAAAACGCTGAACGCCATCTCCGCCCAAATAAGCGCCATAAGCAGCCTTGTCTCGCAAGCCATCCGTTACCCCGCGCAGTTGGCCATGGCATTGTTTGCCGCCGTCGCCGCCATCATTGCCGGCCTTGAGGAAGCCAGGGACAGCGCCGCCATTTACCTTCCCCCCAGGGATGCCGCGCCAAAACCCTCCTTCCCTGACATAGCCCCCATCGTTCCCGGCACGGCAGGGATTGCAAACGGCGCCGCCGCCGGCCCGGCAGGGATTGCGGGCGGCATCGCGCCAGGCCTGCCCGTGGCCCCCGGCACCGTCTCAAAATCGTCATACCCGCCGCCAGCCCCCGACAACGAGCGGAACGCTCTGCTGCAGTTCCTTTCCGCAAGCACCTTTGCATTAGGCGGCATCCCGCTTACGGTACGGCAGGAAATGGCCCAAAAGGCAATTGAAAACCTGTACCGCATTGCCGCCTTCGCGGCCGCGGGGACCCTGCTTTCGCGGCTTGACCTCTCATTCCAAAAAACGGAGGGCTACTGGAAGCTGTTCCTGAAGCTTTGGGAAAGCATCGACAAAGGCAACCCCTCGGTATACGCGGCGCTTGAAAACGTGAGGGTTTGCGCGTCCAGGGTATTGTCTGCCAAGGACTTGAGCGCGGAGAGAAGGCGCTACCTCCATGCCCCGATGCCGCTCCTGTCCCTGGCACATCATGTCGGCTGCGGCGAGGAAAGGCTCCGGGACCTGAACCCCATAGCCGATTCCTTCGTTGTAAAGGGCAGCGTGCTTTATGTCTAGGATCGTCGTTAAAAACGCCACCACTGGCGCGGAACTGGTATGGCGGCATATCGTGATAAGGAAATCGCTTGACGACATCTGCCATACCCTGGAGGTCGAAATCGCGTCAAGCGAAAGGGGCAAGGTACGCAGGCACAACAAGATAGAGGTGCGTTACGCGAACCCCTTGGTAAAGGACTCGCAGGCCGCCGGCGGCCGCCGCGTCACCACGGTGCTGGTTGACGAGATATCCAGCGGCGCGGACAACGCGCACCACGGCATTACCGTCAAGGGCCGCTCCCCGGCACGGGACATCATCGACTCCACCTGGTCGGAGGACTTCGCCGAGATGACGGTCCTGGACCTTGCCGGCGCAATCGGGAAAAGGTTCGGCATACAGTGCCACGCGCTGCCGCCGTCCATAGCCGGCAAGATGCAGCCAATCAACTATTTCAGGATTGAAAACGAAAGCCCTTGGGTAAAGCTGATAAACGCGGCGGACAACGAGGGGTACATCCTCACCAGCAACGAGGCGGGGAACCTGTATTTTTGGGAAGTCTCTGGGGCCGTGCGCGACGAGGGCTTCAGGCTGGAGGAGGGGGTCAACATCAAGTCAATCGAATTTACGGAAAACGGGGCGGAGCAGTTCCATGAGTACATCGTGAGGGGGTGCGGGGAAGAGGTGTGGGCCACCGATGACACCTGCCCAGGCGGCAGGGTTCTCACGGTTGACATAACGGACCCGGATTTCCCCCCGGCAAGGCTCCAGCGCCGGGCCGAGACCGAGATGCGCAGGAGGAGGGAAAACAGGGCGACAATCACCACGTCCGGGTGGGGGCTGACCGACGGGCAGATTGAGCGCCTTGGGTCTGTCACCGCGGGCAAGGAAATTTTCTGGGTGCCCAACTTACTAATCCCCGTTATAGCACCCTCGATATCGCTGGATGCTAAGCTCCTCATATCCGAGGTTGAACACGAGGCTTACCCCGATTCTTTCGGGAGCAGGATAACGGTCGTGAAAAGGGACGCTTATTTATGATGGGAAATACTAAAGAGATTGTCTCAAAGCTGCGCAACCTGTTCTGCAAGTCCGATTTCCAGAGGCGCTACAGCGAGGACGACAGGGTCCAGGTCAAGACGCATAACGGAAAAGTTTTAGAGAAGAACGAGGCGTTCCCCTACGGCTTTTACGCGAAGGCCAAGGCCGGCAAGGCCCTTGTCTTTTGCCAGGGGGGGAACTTCGACAACTTCGAGATTTTCCCCGTAATGAAGGACGACCCGGTGTTCCGCCCCGCGCTGGAGGATGGCGACGCGGCCCTGTACACAGGGGAAGGCAGCTATATCGTCGCAAGGGAAAACGGCGACCTGGAAATTTATACCCGCAAGAAGGGCAATCTCATAGTGAATTGCACAGGGGATGCAATAGTCAACATAGACGGCAACAGCAGCACAACCATAGGCGGCAATTGCGACTGCGAGATCAAGGGCGATTATGCCATCAAGGCGAAAACGTTCAAGGTTTCCGCGGAACGCATAGACTTAAACTAAAGGTAGAGACCATGGCGGCGGTTACAAGGCAAGGCGATTTGTGCACGGGGCATGACTGTTTCCCGCCCAGGGCCAGCACGGGGGGATCCCCCGACGTGTTTGTGAACAGGATACCGGTACACCGGCAGGGGGACGGCTGGGCCCCGCATATGTGCACACACGCAAGGATGCCGCATGGGGTTCATGGGTCGTCGCTGGCGGCCGGGAGTTCGACGGTTTTTGCAAACGGGCTTCAAATAGGGCGGGTTGGCGATCCTGTCGCCTGCGGGTCTTCCGTTTCCACTGGGTCGGGAAATGTTTTTGCGGGGTAAGGTATGAGCACAAACACCGTGCGAATAGAGCAATGGGACGACATCCGCGAGCTGGCCCAAATGAGCATAGGGACCGACAAGGGGACATGGTGGGCCGACCCGGCTTTCGGCAGCGAGCTGTGGCTGCTCCGGAAGAACGGAAAGGTGGACGGCCAGACAGCGGGGACGCTCAGGAGGATGGTTCTCGAAAGCCTGCAATGGATTGCCCTGTCATCCCTCGCCGCCAAAATCGAGTGCTCCGCCGAGCGCACCGGCAAGAACGAAATTAGTTACGCCGTTGCCCTTTATCGCCCGAACGACGAGAACCCCGTCATAATATCGGAGGCCTGGAGTGCCGTTTAAAAGGGACTCGTTGGGGGTAACGCTTGACCGCGTCTACGCGAACTATGCCAGCCTTTTCAAGCCCCTCGACAGGACGCCGCGCCACAGCCTTCTCAAGGTCTTCGCGGCGGTTGACGCGGGGATACTTCACCAGAACCTGGGGGACCTTGATTTCCTTGCCCTCCAGATATTTCCCGACAGCGCTACAGGCGACTACCTTCGCCAGCATTGGTCAAGCAGGGTAACGCCGCTGTACGCGATTGCCGCCACCGGCCAGGCGCTGATGACAGGGATACCTAACAAGCCAATCCCGTCCGGGCTTGTTTTTGCGTCCGCTTCCGGCGAACGCTACTTTACCGAAAAGACATACAGGATAGGCGCCGACGGCACGGTTGCGGTAACGCTCAAGGCCCAGAACATGGGCATTGTCGCCAACCTTGCCCCCGGCGAGGAACTCTCCATTATGTCCTCAATCCCCCCAGGGGTCGAGTCAAAGGCCGTGGTAATTGGGGAAGGCATCATAGGCGGCGCGGACGCAGAGAGCGACGAGGAATACCTCTCGCGTGTCCTGCTGTGGCTCCGTAACCCGGTTCGTTACGGGAAAAAGGGCCATTTTGCCGCATGGGCAAGGGACGCGAGCCCCGAGGTCTCCCTTGCCTGGGAATACAAGAACTTCGGCGTGTTCGGTGCCCTCTTGATACAGGTCATAAACGGCAACCAACTTGAAGGGGTATTCCCGGTGGACAACATTGCGGAGATAACGGCATACCTCAACGAGGTGGCGCCGCCCGTTATTTTCACTGTCCAGACCCCGCAAATAATCAGGCTGAACCCCGCCGTAATGTTATTGCCCATTGAAGACACGCAGGCAAACAGGGAGCTGGCGACAAAGCGAATGCAGGCATTCCTTCAGCTTGTCGCGATGCCCGGCGTGCAGGTCACGGCGGGTGCGCTCCGGAGCGCGATCATCGACGGCGTCATCCTGACCGAGGCAGCCGTCAGGCTCAACGGCGACGCGACGGGAATCATTGCTACCACAATCCTGCAATACCCCTGTCTTGGAGAAGTGTCATGGGAGTAGCCTCGACAGCGGAATACGAAGGCGCTATCAGGAAGCTGTTCCCCCAGGGCGAGTATTGGGACAGGCAGTTTGCGGATCCTGGAAGCGACGTGTCCCTTTTCTGCAAGGCAAAGGCGCCCGAGCTCGCCAGGTTCCGGCAGCGCATTCAGGCATTGCAGGATGAAAGTTTTCCCGAGACAACGGAGGAACTGATTGCCGACTGGGAGCGGGTCCTGCTGGATTCCGTTTTCCCGGGCCTAAGCCTGGTACAGCGGCGCCTGCAGCTAAACTCAATGTGGAACCTTCGCCTGAACCGGGCGGAACTCCGAAAAATAGCCGCCATGTATGAACTGGCCATTGCGGACGTTTACTTCCCCTACAGGCCTGGCTTTCTCGGTTTTTCGCGTTACAGGAATTCCTTTATCGGAAGCCCGGTCACATGGTCCGTGCTGTTCCTAATTGTGCAGCAACAGGACTTCAGGAAAAAATCGTGGGCGCTGATCAAGCCGGACTATCCCGCCAAGGTGTTTGGCAGGATGCGGTTTGGGCTGGACAGGCTGGTTTATTTTCCCGTCTATCGACTAAGGCTGGACATCCATAAAAAACTGCGTGAGCATGCTTTCGGGTTTTCCAGGTTCGGCACAAGCCGGGTTTTCCACCTGGCTGCCGTTTTAAACGTGGATGATTTCAGTGCAAAGCTTAAAGAATCGGCCTTTGGGTTTTTTAGGTGCGGCGCAAGCAGGATGTTCCCGCCAGCCGCTGTTTTTAATTCAAATGAATACACGCAAAAAAAACGGTTCTTTTTGATTTTTGAGAGGGCGCTTATCGATTACATGCTAAGGGAAAAACGGCCTTTTAGGGATTTTGAACAATCTATTGAAAACATTCTCTTGGCGAATCACATACCCTATTTTTTTTATAAGGAGGCCGCGGCATGAGCGGTATGTTTCCAAACAACCAGGTAATTGAGATATTCGGGGAGGAGCTTCTCTGGCCAGGCGTCGGCCCCAACGGGAAATTCACAAACGGGAGTTTCTCGGATCCGCTGATAAAGCCGTCGTTCATCCCGGCGGAGACAATAAACCTTATTGTCGATAATTTGCAAAACGTTATTGCGGATGCAGGGCTTACACCTAACAATATTGAGCCGGATCAGTTGGTAAGAGCCCTACGGGCCATGTTCCAGAAAGACGACAAATTCGTGAACAACCTGTATTCCAGGTATGACCTGCTGGAAGATTTCCCGGTTGCCGCCTCCACTGCAAATGTCGATATTTCTGTTGGCGGGGAACAAACAATTGATGGAATATCATGCACTGTCGGACAGTTGGTGTTTTTGAAGGACCAGGCTGACAAAAGGGAAAACGGCTTTTGGGAAGTCAGGCTCGGAGAGTGGAGGCGCTATACGGGGTATACCAGTACCACGCCTTATATTTTTACCGGGAAGTTTATCCTGGTGAAGGACGGTATAGCTAATAACGGTAAAGTTTATTATCTGCTTGATGATATTTCCGTGATTGGCACCACGCCATTGGACTTCAAGGAGAACAAGCTTTTTAGCCTGCTTCTAAAAATATTTGAGAGCAACCCTGTAGAAGAAATACAAGTGATCCCCGGAGGGGAACTCCCAATAGCGACCGAGTTAACGTTAGGTGGCATTCTGTCGAGCAGCGAGCCGGGGAAGGTGTGCGTTGACCCCGAAACGGGGAAGGCAGAGGTAAACGAGGGCCCTGGCTTGGCTACCCCCGACATCCACTGGTCCCGCATGGGCGAGCCCGGCGCGCTTGAGGACTTCATGAGGGGCTTCCTGCGGCCCCGCTCAGGCGCGGTGTTTGATCCCATCTACGCCGACGGCCCCGCGCACGGGAAGGGCAACAATGCATTCAGGGGCGCAACCCTGGCGCCCAACGGAAAGGTCGTGCTGGTACCGAACGGCAGCCCCAACATTGGGATATACGACCCCGTGGCCAACACGTATGTGGACGGCCCGGCGCACGGGAAGGGCAATAACGCATTCTGCGGCGGCATCCTGCTGCTCAACGGAAAAATTGTGCTGGTACCAATCGACAGCCCCAACATTGGGATATACGACCCCGTGGCCAACACGTATGTGGACGGCCCCGCGCACGGGAAGGGCGCTGGCGCATTCAGGGGCGCAACCCTGGCGCCCAACGGAAAGGTCGTGATTGCCCCGAACGGCAGCCCCAACATTGGGATATACGACCCCGTGGCCAACACGTATGTGGACGGCCCGGCGCACGGGAAGGGCGCTGGCGCATTCTGCGGCGGCATCCTGCTGCCCAACGGAAAGGTCGTGCTGGTACCGAACGGCAGCCCCAACATTGGGATATACGACCCCGTGGCCAACACGTATGTGGACGGCCCGGCGCACGGGAAGGGCGCTGGCGCATTCTACGGCGGCATCCTGCTGCCCAACGGAAAGGTCGTGCTGGTACCGAACGGCAGCCCCAACATTGGGATATACGACCCCGTGGCCAACACGTATGTGGACGGCCCCGCGCACGGGAATGGAGCATTTGCCTACGGCATCCTGCTGCCCAACGGAAAAATTGTGCTGGTACCAATCGGCAGCCCCAACATTGGGATATACGACCCCGTGGCCAACACGTATGTGGACGGCCCGGCGCACGGGAAGGGCGCTGGCGCATTCAACGGCGCAACCCTAGCGCCCAACGGAAAAATTGTGCTGGTACCAATCGGCAGCCCCAACATTGGGATAGTATTCCTGTCTGGGCTGGACGTCGGCTTAGGCTACTGCCTGCACCCATACATTAATTGGCAATAGAGGGGGAAAGAATGAAACAATTGATCGAGTACAAGCTTTGGGCGGGGCAAATCCCCT